>Ga0194115_10003781_pt1 | contig 16774 bp, 8 predicted proteins | sample TA2MahsurfametaG_3_FD_148656 | JGI IMG/M metagenome (GOLD analysis project Ga0194115, IMG submission 148656) | Freshwater microbial communities from Lake Tanganyika, Tanzania - TA2015002 Mahale S4 surface | ecosystem: Environmental > Aquatic > Freshwater > Lake | place: Tanzania: Lake Tanganyika...
AAGTTTGGTTTTTGGAATACTGGCTCTTTCTTTTTCTTTCAAGATTGCTGATATTTATGATTTAACAGTCAGTTCTTCAGCAGTTGCGTGTTTGTCTTTAATCTTTTCTTTTGGTTTATTTTTTCAAAAATTAAAAAATGCTAAGTAAAAAAACAGCAGTCATCTTATTTAATCTTGGTGGGCCAACAGCTTCTGATGAAGTTCGTCCTTTTCTTTTCAACTTATTTAATGATAAAGCGATAATAGGTTTGCCACAACCATTTCGATTTTTTTTAGCGAAATTAATTTCATCGCGTAGAGAAAAAAAAGCGCAAAAAATCTATTCCTTAATTGGAGGCAAATCGCCATTGCTTGATTTAACTTTAATACAGGCCGATTCATTGGAAAAAGAATTATCTTTTTTTGGTGATTTTAAAGTTTTTATAGCAATGCGTTACAATAAACCTTTCTCTGAGGAAGTGGTTGAAAAAGTTATTAATTATGATCCAAAAGAAGTTATTTTATTGCCACTTTATCCGCAATTTTCAACAACAACAACCGAGTCATCTTTCAAAGATTTTACATCAAAATTTTTAAAGAAGTGCAAAAAGAATAATAAAGAAATTAAAATGAAGTTTGTTTGTTGCTATCCAAATGATGCTGATTTTATTAAGGCGCATTCACTTTTGATAAAACAAACTTTGGTACAAAGCAATAATATTGACTTTTCTAAGTTGCGCCTACTATTTTCGGCTCATGGATTGCCACAGAAAGTTATAAATGCAGGTGATCCTTATGTATTCCAAGTTGAAAATACTAGTCAAGAAGTGGTCAGAAATTTGTCTCGGCTTTTTAATACTGATGAAGCAAAAATTGATTTTGAAGTTTGCTACCAATCTAAAGTTGGCCCTCTTGAGTGGACAAAGCCAAGTTTGGAGTTTTCTTTGAAGAAAACAATTCTTGATAAAAAGATTCCAGTTATTGTGCCAATCTCTTTTGTTTCTGAACATTCAGAAACATTGGTTGAACTTGATATTGAGTATAAAGAAATGGCCCATGAAATGGGAGCTCTTTCTTATATAAGAGTTCCTGCTTTAAATAGTGACGGTAATTTTATCAAATCTTTAACTGAAATTTGCAAAACTGTTGATTCTGATAATGTAAATAGTTGTTTTGCAGGAAAACAAAAAGACAGAATTTGTCCAAAAAAATCAGTTAGATGCCCAAACTTTAACTTTTGTGAATAATTATTAAAAATGATAAATATCGACATAGTTTTCAAAAGTAAAAAGTGGAAAAAAGAGGAAGATTTAGATAGTTTTATAACAAAAACTTGTAATGATCTTATTTTACTTACTGAAATAAAAAAAATTATAACTAAAGATTTTGAGTTAGAATTATCAGTATTATTGATGTGTGATAGTCAAATTAGGAAAATCAATTCTGAATTCCGTGGCAAAGACAAGACAACAAATGTGCTATCTTTCCCATCTCTAGACGAAAATTTAGTTAGAGAAATTGGCTTGAAAAAATTAGTTGGTTCAGACAAATATTTATTTCTTGGTGATATTCTAATTTCTTATGAAACAATAAAAAAAGAATCTCTTGCACAAAAAAAGAATTTCAGAGATCATCTAACTCACTTAATTTTGCACAGCATTTTACATCTTATTGGCTTTGATCATGAAGATGAGAAGATGGCTGAAGAAATGGAGGCTCTTGAAGTTAAAATTTTAAAAAAATTACGAATCAAGAATCCTTATATTAACTAATAATTACTTTCATGGAAGGTCAGTCGGGCGCGAAACGCAAATTGGTTAAAAATAAACAAAAATCTCGTCACAAAAAATTATTCAATTTTCTCTTAAGCTTATTCGGACGTAAAACCAAAAAATCTTTCCTATCTGTTATCAACCATCTAGTTGAATCTTATGAAAGGGAAAAGCTGATTAGCTTTGAAGAGAAAAAAATGATCAAAAATATTGCTTCTCTTGGTGAAAAGAAAGTTTCAAATATCATGACTCCACGTTCTGATTTGATTGCAATCAGAGCTAATGCTGATTTAGAAGAAGTAAAAAAAGTTATCACTAATGATGGACATACAAGAATTCCAGTATTTAGAGAAAATCTTGATGAAATCATTGGCTTTATTCACAGCAAGGATTTGTCAAAATTCTTATGCCAAAAAAATCCGGATTTTTCTATTCCCAAGATTATGCGTAAAATTCTTTTTGTGCCAGGATCAATGAAGTTAATTGATTTGATGCTTCGCATGCGTATGGCGCGCATTCATGTTGCAATTGTTTTAGATGAGTTTGGCGGTGTTGATGGTTTTGTTACAATTGAAAATATCATGGAAGAAATTGTAGGTGATATTGAAGATGAGCACGATTTACCATCAGATAATTCATTTTTTAGAATCAAAAAAATTGATGAACTAACTTTTCATTTTGGTGGAAGAGTTGAAATTAAGAAAGCTGAAGAAATTTTGCAGCACTCAATTAAATATGAAGAAGGTAATTTTGAAACTTTGGGTGGTCTTTTAATGTCAATTTTTAAAAGAATTCCTGAAATTGGGGAAGAGTTAGAAAACGAAGGTTTGAAGTTCAAAATCATTGATGCTGATAGTCGTTTTGTGAAAGTGATAGAAATTAAAAAAATTGGATAGTCAAAAATGTTTCTGCATGAAAAAACTTTTCCAGTAATTGATCTTGGGGATTATGTTTTGAGAGAAAAAAATGCTGATGATGTTGAAGATTTTTTTAACTACTATTCCAATCCACAAGTTAATAAATTTATTTTGTGTGATATTCCACAAAATCTTGAAGATGCAAGACGCGAGCTTTATTATTGGCGCAATATTTTTTATCAAAATGACGGAATTTATTTTGCCATTGCAAGAAAAGACAACAACCAACTTATAGGTTCAATTGGTCTTACTTCTAATAATTTTTATCACAAAAGAATTGAATTGAGTTATGATTTGGCAAAAGAATACTGGCGCCAAGGAATTACAAGCCGAGCAATCTATGCAGTTGCAAAACATGCTTTTGAAGAGATGAATATTAATAGAATTGAAGCATTTACGGCAGTTGATAATCTTCCTTCAAAAAATTTATTGTTAAAATGTGGTTTTGAACATGAAGGTTGTCTAAGAAAACATAGATATCATCGTGGAAATTATGTGGATGTTGATATTTTTAGTCTGCTGGCAAGTGATTAAGGAATAGAAGGGTTGATTTTGGGAACTTAGTTATTTCGAGGAGCGCAAAGCGCGACGTGGCAATACACCTTACCACAAAATTTCAAACTCGTGACAAAATGGATTGCCACGCTTCGCAAGCAGGCTCCCTCGCAATGACGAAGTTAGAAGATTAGATATTAAAGAGATTTTTCTCTTTTCTTTAAAAAAAAGATTTACAAATACTTTAAAAAATGATATAGTGTGCATCATTAAATTAAAATTCGCTGTTTTTAGCCAAATAGATAAATTAATACTACTAAATTAAAATTTATAAAAATTAACTTTTTCACCACTAAAGTTTATGTTTTCTTTTATAACTTCCCTAAAGGACAAGTTTCGCTTGTCACTTATAGTTAGGGAATTCGCAAAATTTCTCAGATTAACTTCTATTCACTTCGTCTTATTTACAGTTTTTTTCAATCAGCTCTTCTTCTGTTTTTCTTCATCTTATGCTTTGGCTTCAGAATTACCAGTAACGCCCGACGCTACTACTAATACTCAAGTTACAAAAACTGCTTCTGGAATTGATCAAGTCAATATTGCCGCTCCAAATTCAGCTGGTCTTTCTCATAATAAATTTACCGATTATAACGTAAATAAATCTGGCCAAGTTATTAACAATTTTTCTGGGAAAGTTGCTTCAGAAGTTGTTGCTGGTAGTGGTTCTTCTGCTGTAACTTCTACTCAAATTGGTGGTTTGGTTGTAGCAAATCAAAATTTGGCAAACTCAGGTAGTGCAAAAGTAATTTTAAATGAAGTTACTTCAACTAATAACTCAAAACTTTTGGGATATACTGAAATTGCAGGCACCAAAGCAAATTTGATTATTGCTAACCCGAATGGAATCACTTGTTCTGGTTGTGGATTTATTAACACTAGCAGACTTTCTTTGGTTGCAGGAAAAAGTGAGTTTGATGCTAATGGTAATTTACAGTTTGGTTTAAGTTCAGCAAAACGTGATGCAAATAACTTAGTGATTCCATTAATTACAATTGAGGGTTTGGGTCTTGATGTAGAAAAAACTTCTTCTACCGATATTATCGCTTCTTCAATTAAGTTGATCTCAACAATTTATGCTGGTGATGGAGAGTTATCAATTAAGTCTGGTGAGAAATATGATTATAATATTAAGGAAGTAAGTTCTAATTCAAATTCCAGTTCCAATGTCAATTCAAGCACTCAAGAGTTTTTTGCTTTGGATGCTTCAAATTTAGGCAATATTCAAGCTGGAAGAATTTTTATTGTGGCAACCAAAGATGGTTTTGGTGTGAATTTGGGTGGCAATGTGGTGGCAAGCAAAGATTTGAATGTTGATGCAAAAGGTAATATTTATTACAAAAATTTATCGGCAAATGGTGATGTAATTTTAAAATCGACAAAAAATATTGCTGATTTGAATCAATCTTCTGTGCTGAGTTCGAGATCTGGAAATGTTAATATTAGAGCGCAAAATAATATTACGAACAATGGTATAATTCTGGCAAAAAATGATGTTATTTTAACTTCTGTTACCGGTGATGTTGATAATTTGGGCAATATTGCGACTAAATTTAAAATAGATATTTCAGCACAATTTGGTAAGTTGAATAATCAAGGTTTGCTAGGTTTTTTGAGTTTACAAAATGAAGATGGATCTGTTGAAGATATTTGGGCAAACAATTTAACTTTAAATACAAAAATTTTGGCTAACTCAACTTTTGTGAATGGTTCTGATGTTGAAGTTAATAGTGAAACTTTAGAGAATTCAGGGCAAATTTATGCTTCAAATTCTTTGGAGATTAATAATTCAGATTCTTTGACTAATTCTGGTCAAATTTTGGCTAATAATTTAAGTAAGATAAATTCTAAAGATTTGTTTAACTTAAATATTTTAGAAGATGGTGAGAAAGTTTATTCAGTTATAAAGTCGCTCAATTCAGATTTGGAATTAAATATTTCCAACAAAATAAATAATGAAGGTATTTTAGCAGCTGCTGATGAAACGGGAAATCTAACAATTTCTGCTTTAAATAATTTACAAAATTCGGGTCAAATATTTTTCAATAATTCGGCAAGTTTAAACTCAAAAACCATAATTAATTCAGGGCTTTTGGGTTCTGATAAAAATTTCAATATTTATTCTGATTCAATTCAAAATTCAGGAACAATTTTTGCCAATCAAGATTTGGCTTTACAAAAATTAATTCAGGCTTTGGAAGTAAATAATTCCGGCGCAATTCAATCTGTTGGGAAAGTTTCAATTTTGGCGGATAAATTAAGTAACGAAAACTTAGTTTATGCAGGTTCAGATTTAGATTTAAAAGTTCGTGAATTAAAGAACGAAGATACAATTTTTGCTGGAAATGATTTTGGTTTTGTTGGCGAATCTTTTGATAATAAATTTTTGGTGAATGTTGGAAATGATGCCAAGTTTGAAGTTGTGAATTTTGCAAATGAACAGAGCGTTATTGTTGGAAATGATTTAAACTTAGATGTTGAAGATGAGTTTGTGAATCTTGGTTTTGTTGTAAGTGATAATAATTTAACAATTAACTATAATAATTCTGAAACTGCTTTTGAAAATGCTGGATTTGTTAAATCTGGCAAAGATTTGAAAATCATATCACAAAATGACTTGTTAAATTTAGGAACAGTTGTTTCTCAAAATAATTTAACTCTAAATTCTTCAAACTTAACAAATTCAGGAAATCTTTCTGCTCAGAATATTTTAACTATAAATTCTGAGTCTGGATTTATTGAGAATGAAGGTTCAATTGGATATTTGCAGTTATTTGATGCGCAAGGAAATGCTTTTAATGTGTTGGCTAAAAGTGTGATTTTGAATTCTAAAACTGTTGTGAATTCAGCTTTTGTGAATGGTTCTGATGTTGAAGTTAATAGTGAAACTTTAGAGAATTCAGGGCAAATTTATGCTTCAAATTCTTTGGAGATTAATAATTCAGATTCTTTGACTAATTCTGGTCAAATTTTGGCTAATAATTTAAGTAAGATAAATTCTAAAGATTTGTTTAACTTAAATATTTTAGAAGATGGTGAGAAAGTTTATTCAGTTATAAAGTCGCTCAATTCAGATTTGGAATTAAATATTTCCAACAAAATAAATAATGAAGGTATTTTAGCAGCTGCTGATGAAACGGGAAATCTAACAATTTCTGCTTTAAATAATTTACAAAATTCGGGTCAAATATTTTTCAATAATTCGGCAAGTTTAAACTCAAAAACCATAATTAATTCAGGGCTTTTGGGTTCTGATAAAAATTTCAATATTTATTCTGATTCAATTCAAAATTCAGGAACAATTTTTGCCAATCAAGATTTGGCTTTACAAAAATTAATTCAGGCTTTGGAAGTAAATAATTCCGGCGCAATTCAAGCATCTGAAGCAATTGTGATAAATTCTGACAATTTTGAAAATTCTGGTTTTGTAGAATCTGGTTCTGATTTGGAAATTGTTGCAACAAAATTTGATAATAAATATGAAATTTCTGCAGGGAGTGATTTAAATATTTCAATTATTTCAGATTTTGCTAATTCTGGAAATATTTCATCTGGTGCTGATTTGGCAATTTTTAGTGCAGAAAATGACGAAATTGCGGCGAATAATTTTAGTAATTTTGGAAAAATTCAATCTTACAATAATTTGAAAATTTCCTCTGATAATAATTTCGAAAATTCTGGTGTAATTCTTGCAAATAAAGGCGTGAATTTTGTGGCAAAAAACAGCTTCACCAATTTAGAAGATGGCTATATTTTTGCATCTCTTGATCTTGATGGTGATATGGAAAATTCAGATCTGAAAATTGATTCTGTAATTTTTACAAATGATGGCGAAATTCAAAGCAATTCCGATGTCTTTTTAACTTCCAATAAAATTACGAATAATAATCAAATTTATGCGGCTGGTAATTTGGAAATTGAGGCAGAAAATACTACAAACTCTGATAATTATTTTGAAAATCATGGCTTAATTCAAGCTGATTTAGAGGCGAAAATCACAATAAATAATATTGCCAATTTCTCTTTATTAAGCGCTGAAAATCTTGATTTGGGAAGTAACAAAATTGTAAATTATGGACAAATTCAGGCAACAAATTCTTTGATTGTTAACTTGTCTGGAAATCTTGAGAATTATGGTAATTTGGTTGGTGCTGGCGATATTTTTATTAAAGCTGAAAATTTGTTAAATGCTCAACAAGCCAACATTAATTCAGCGGCAAATCTTGATTTTGAAGCTGCGCAAATGTTTGATAATTGGGGAAATATTCACGCTGATAATTTAAGCTTAAAAGCAAATTCTTTAATAAATAATGCCAATTCACTGATTACTTCTGATGCCAATTTAACTTTAAAAATGGCTGATGAATTTGAAAATTTGGGTGATGTTTATGCCGCGAATAATTTATCAATAACTTCTTATCTTGAAAACGAAGAAAGCCTTGCACCAAAAACTGGCAACCAACTTAAAATATATAATTACGGTCAAATTTTAAGTGACGGTGAAGTTAAAATAATGGCTCAAGAAATTTTGAATTATGATAATTTGTTAAGCAACCAAAATTTAAATTTGGCGGCGTTAAATGAAATTTATAATTATGCTTTAATAAGTTCAGAACAAGAACTGAAGTTATCTGCCAATAATTTGGTGAATTACGGTTCCAATAGCAGCGTGAATGCAAAAGACAATTTGGAAATTGCTATTGCAAATGATTTTTACAATCAAGGTTTGGTGCAATCTGATGCCGACATTAAAATTAATGCTGGAAATATTTATAATAATTCTGAAAAGGCTTTAATTTTTGCTTCTCAAAATTTACAAATCACTGCTGTAAGCCTTGATAATTCAAAGTCTCTGGCAAGTAAAAATAATGTTACAAATTCTGGAATTTTGGCAAAAAATGGTGATGTGAAGTTGGTGGTTGATGAAGTGAATAATAACTTGGGTGTGATTAAGGGTAAAAATGTCAGCGCCACAACTAACAATAACCAAGCCATTAATTTGAGTAATTTACAAGGTTCATTTTTGGCAAGCTCATCTGTTGATCTTGATTTAGGAAGTGCTAATTACACAATCACAGGAACAATTTATGGTGCTGATTATGTTGACATTAAAGCAAATAACATCACCAACTTGGGAAATGTTCAAACAACTGGCTATATTAAACTTGATGCTGCTAATTCAATTTTAAATGGTTATCGTGATTATAATAATTCGCTAAATCAAAATGTGCTGCTTGCTGCAGGCAGTTATTTGGAACTGATTGCAAAAAATAATATTGATAATTTTGGCATAATTTCTGCTGTTACAACTTTAAGTTTAACCTCAACGGAGGGTAGAATAAATAACGAAACTGGTAAAATTATTGGTGGTAATGGCGTGGTTACAATAAGTGCTGTAAATGATGCATTTAATAATAAAGCGCAAACCAACGTATCAGGAAGTGTTGTGAAGTCTGGGCTTGTAACGGCAAATGACAGTTTGGTGTTTAACGTTAGGGATTTGAATAATTTTGGTGAAATTTCGGTTGCTAATGATTTGGAGGCGAATGTTACAAATAATTTGACGAATAATAAAGCGGCTTTGATTTGGAGCGGTGGTGATGCAACTTTGAATGTGGTGAATAATTTGGTTAATAATTCTGCAACAATTTACACAGTTGGAGATTTGACGATTCAAAAAAATACATCACAAGATTCTTCTTTGAACAAAACTGCTTTAGTAAAGAATATTTCGGGGGAAATAATCACGCAAGAAGGTGATATAGTGATTAAGGCAGCGAGTTTGGAAAATAAGAGAAGTAGCATGAAGACACAAAGTTATATATATTGGAAAAGTAGATGTAATTATCATCATCATGAGTGTCATTATGATAGTAGTTATACGGCTTCTTTTAGTGGAACTGTGGGAGCAGATTCTAATATTTTATCTGGTAATGATCTATATTTTGAGATAACAAACTTGACTAATGATACCACAAGCATCTTGTCAAAACAAAATATGTTTGTTAACGCGATTAATGTTAATAATACAAGTCGTTATTTTGAATCGTATGTTAACTATAGAAGAGACTGGTGGGGGTCTTATGAAAATAAAAATTGGTTGCTGACTTATAAACCAGATAACAGAACTATAGAATCATATTTAGCATATATAAAAGCAGGTGGATCAATTTCTGGTAACATTTCCAATCAAATCAATAACACAACTATTGTTCAAAACACCAGTGTAAATAACCCGAGTTCACTTAGACGTTCAACTACAAGTTATGCAACAAACCTCGTACAACTAATTGAAACTGGCACCATAGAAATTGACCTTGCTTCAATAATTGGCAATTTGTCTGCCCAGTTGCAAAACCAACCAAGCACACAAAATGTTGAGTTAAGTAATTCGGAAGATAAGGTGGCTAAAACTAATAATATCCACAAAACTACTTTTGCAAATGTTGGTGCAAGTGGGTTTGTCAATAACGCATCAAGCACAATTTCATCAACAAAATCAACCATCGCGCTTGATAATTTAGATTTGTTGAATGTGAATTTTGACAACCAAAATAATTCTTCCAGCAAAGTTGTTGATAATATTTCGGTGGTTGAATCAGATAAACCAAATTTATTAAATATTGCAGCGGCAAACAAAAACAAAGCTGCTGACAGATTAAGCGTCAATAATTCCGAAGTTAAAGCTGATAATCCAAATTTGGTGGAAGAAGTGGCGCTAAGTTCTAACCAATCTTCTGTTGTTGATAATTCTCGTCCAACAATATCACTGCCAAAAGAAATTGTAGCAATTGCATCTGAATTTGAAGCGCAAACATCAGACACAACAATTTATTCTGGTTTATTCAAAATCAACAAAGATCAAAATTCCAACAAGCCTCTAATTGAAAGCCGCAGCCAATTCACCAACACTTCTGAATTTTACGGCAGCAGCTATTATTTCTCACAATTGGGATTAAATGGTGACGCATTTGTGGCGCAGCTAAATCAAGTTATCAACCAAACTGCCAACCAGCATTTAAGAATTATGGGCGATTCTTTTACTGAATCGAAGTTAATTTTAAACCAAATTCAAGATTTGCGTAATGACGCGCTTTATTTGTCTGATGATGGCGTTGATGGACAAAGTGAAATTAAAGATTTGCTTGATAATTCAGTTTCCGAATTGTCTCGTCTTGGAATTTCGGCTGCTGCTGTCGCTTTGAATGGTCTAACGCAAAGCCAAATTAATTCTCTTGATAAAGATATTGTAACTTTTGAAAAAATTGAAGTTGGTGGAATTTCTGTTTTGGCACCGAAAATTTATTTATCTCTTGCAACAAGAAACAAGCTTGCAGGCAACACAAGTTCAACTTCAGTTCCAACTTTATCTGATGTTAATTTGACAAATTCTTCTTTAGCAACAAATTCAACAATTTTTGCCAAAGGTGATTTATTGGTAACTTCTTCTGATTCAACTTCCGGTTCAATTTCCAAGGCAAGTTTAATCAACAACGGCTCAATTATTTCTGGTGGCAATATGATTATTGATGTTGCTAATTTAAAGACTCAGACCAATTCAGCTATAAATTCTTCAAGTTTAATTTCTCAAACTTCATCTTCTTTGGCTAAGATTAAATCGGGTGGTGATTTGTTGATTTCAACAACTGGCGATATTGATGCTAATAATAGCAAAATAATTTCAGGCAATAATTTGATATTATTTTCCAGCAATGATATTAATTTGAGCAATTCATCACTTGATTCAGGCAATAAGATTACAATTAATGCTGTGAAGGACATTACAATTTCCAATTCTTTGGACAGCTACAAACAAACAACAGCGGCGTTTAAGGCTTCGTCATCTTCTCTTTCTCCGTCATTGCAAGCGAATGCTTTATCATCATCGTCATTGCGAGGAGCGTCAGCGACGTGGCAATCCACATCAACTGCTACAGTATCTTCAAGTGCAACAGTTTCTGCATCTTCATTCACATCTTCAACTTCTTCCACAATAAAAGACGATGCAATTTCTGTCCGCAATTCAGCAGTCTTCAACGCAGCTTCTGACATAGAAATTTCTTCAAGCGGTAACATCAATATTGCGAATAATTACTTCAATACTGGTGGAAGTATTTACATGAACTCAACTGCTGGTAACATCAACAATTCGAATTACACGATTAAAGCTGCAGACAATGTGGTGATGTCTGCTGTGAATGTGAATAACATTTCAACTGCAACAACTGCTTCTCAAGCGGAATTAAATCCAACTCAGATTATTGCGGGAAACATGGTTTCAATTGATGCATTTAAAGATTCATCTGGATTGGGTGGCAACATCAATAACATTGGTGCTACAATTTCTGGGGATAATTTGGTTTATCTGACTGCGGCTGGAGAGGTCAACAATAAAGCTCTGATTAATTATGCTATTAATAAAAAAACCACTAATTCTGATGGTAGTGCAATAACAGAAGAACAAGCACTTGCAAGCAAAGCAAACAATATTACTTCGACATTGATTTCCATCGGAAACATAACATCGTCAAATGGCAATGTGGTGATTGTGGCGGAGGGAGACATTAACAACAAAGGCAGTAAAATAACTGCGGGCACAAATCTAAGCACAGGTGACACAAGTGGTGGACATATTTATTTAGAATCAACGAAAGGCAATATCAACATTGAAACTGCACAATTAAGAGATAGAAGCAAGACAGTTTCTTATGGTAAAAAAAATACATCAATTACAAAAATCAAGGACACAACAAGCAACATTCAAAGCAGTATTACAGCGAATACAGGAACGATTGAAATGATTGCAGGAAGTGACAGCAGCATAACAAATAATTCAAGTGCAGGAAATATTAATATTACTGGCTCAAAGCTGACAAGTGCGGAAGATTTAACATTAACTGCCAAAAATGACGTCAACATTACAAGCTCTCAAGACACAACATTTAGTCAAGCGAATGGGCGAATTGGTAAAGGCAAAAGTTTTTTAAACAAGAGTAGTTCCACAACCCAAATTGGCTCAGAACTTGCCACAAGCAACAATGGTAACATCAACATCACATCAGGGCAAGATAATGAAGCAACGATAGGTTCTTCAGATGCTAAAGGTTCAATTGCAGTTGTTGCAAGTAAATTGGTTACAAATGATTATGATGGTGATGATTCTAACAACACAAGCTCTGGCGACATCACTTTAACTGCAAGGAAGGACGTTAATATCATCTCTGACTTAAATGAAACTTATAAAGAGAGTTTTTCCAGTACTAAAAGTTCAACTGTGAAAAAAACCTATAAAGAAACCATCGAAACTGCAACCAATGTTAAATCAGAACTAAACGCAAGCGGCGACATTAATACAACTTCAGGAAGTGATACAAACATTATCGCAAGCGACCTAACTGCCAAAGGAAGTGGCAACATTGTAACCGGTACTTACACCGATCTTTCTGGCACAACCACATATAACGACAACGCCAACCTAAATATCTTAAGCTCTGTTGACTCGAGAAAATTCTACTCAGAATCAACCAAAATAAAAACCGGATTAAGTCTTGAAAACTCTCTAATGACTGCAGTTATGGTTGCTGCCGTCGTTGCGGCTGGTCCAGCTGGAGCTGCTGCTCTTGCAAGCACAGGTGGAATGGCTGCAGTTGGCGCAGGCGCTGCAGTTGGTTCGGTTAATCAACAAAAAACTAAAAAGACCGAACTTCATTATGATGAAACAGTAATCAGCAGTAAGTTGGATTTTGGCAATGATCTAACTCTTTCTTCAATGAATGATGCCACTCTGCAAGCCACAAAAATCAATGCTGGCGGAGATGTAATAATTAACGCTGTAAATAATCTTGCGATTGCAGCTGCCACAGAAGCACACGAAACCTCTTACAATTTAAAAGATAAAGGAAACTACTTCTTCAAAAACGGCCAATCAGGAAATTACAACACTAATGTAGTCAACACTGAAATCACTTCTAACGGCGGCACAAATTCAAACCTTACCTTTAATGTTGGCAACGCCTCAGTTGTGCAATATAATAAAGACAGCGGTGATAACTCAAATGGCGTAACTAAAACCGGACTTGATGGATCAATTCTTTATGGAGATTTCTCAGGAAATTCAAAACTGGCTTATTTAGAAAAGTTTGACCCAAGCACAACACTCTACAATTCAATCGAAGAAACCAATAAAAGCTGGGATCAAACAACCAGAGGTCTAACTGGAGCCGGACAAGCTGTTGTGGCAATCACCGCAACAGCTTTAACCATGGGTGCAATGGACCCAGTTAATGGAAGCTGGTTACAAGGTGCTTTAGTCGCTGGAAGTTCAGCAGCAGCTTCAACCGCAGCAATTTCTGCAACCAATTCAGCAATGAATGCTGATGGCGATATTTTTAAACAATTAAAAACAATCACCAAAGATACTTGGGACACCACAACATCCAAAGAAAGTGTTAAAAATATTGTAATTGCTGCCGCAGCCGGCGGACTTGCAACTGGTTTAACCAATATTGCTGGTGGCGGAACTTTCACAACTCCAGCAGCAACCTCTACCAATACAGTTGCTGCAAATGCAAGCTGGACTGAAAGAGTTGGCACTAACCTAAGCACCTCATTCAAAGAAGTTGCTGCGCAAACTGTTGCATCAACTGCTGCACAAAGTGCAATTAATGGCGATAGCTTTACCGATGCGCTTAAAGAACAAGGTAAAAATATCTTGGTTTACACTGTAGCCAAAGTTGCCGCTAATGAAATTGGCAGAGCATATCACGGAACAGCAACAACACTGACAGATTCCAATGGAAATCCATTGACTAATCTTGATGGCAGTGTTATGACAACACCGCAGATTAGTAAAATGAAGCAATTAACACTTCATGCGGGTTTAGGTTGTGCTGTTGGAATGGCTACAAATACAAGTTGTGGAGCTGGAGTTGTTGCAGGTGTTGTTGGTGAGCAGATGGCTGAAATTTCTTACAATAATGGACTTGGAAGAGAGACATCAATTCAGGTTGCAAATTTGATGGGAGGAATTGCTGCTGGAACTTATGGCAATTTGACAAACCAGTCTGATGAAGACAATGCTAAGAATGTTTGGGAAGGAAGCAGGATTGGAAGAAATGCGGGTGAGAATAATGCGCTTTATGTTAATAAAGATAATTTAAGGGTTGTGGCATCTGATGGCAAAAACGATCATAAGGTAATTTTAATTGATGAATCTGAAGAAAGTTATTTGTTTAATAAGAATATGGAAAATATTTTGGCAAGTGGAGCTCCAACGTCAGTTGGTGATACAATTGTTGGTGCAATTAAAGTAGATTCTTCTTATCAAAATCAAACACATGGTCAATTTTACGACTTAACAAATCAAGGTGAATTTAAGTATTTAGTAAACTTGACTGGTGCTTATGGTTTAAGCTATTCACCTGAAACATTTAATGTAATTTTTAATCAAACAAATGAGAGCGATATGACAAAAATATTTTTTCAAAATGGAATGGACAACAACTATAAATCAGCACTTGCTTCAGCAAGTTTGATAAAAAATCTGACTGGTCAAGAGGTTGGTTTGATTGTTAATACGACAGGTGGGTTAGGTAGTGATGTGTTTGAATATTTTCCTACCGATCTTTATTTAAAAGATGCTTTAAATGGTGAGGTTTATCAACAAATTGCTAATAACTCGGATGATAAAACGATGGTTGTGATGCATTCAGCTGGGAATAATGATGCTTATCAAGCGGCTCAGGTTTTGAAGTTAAATGGCGTTAATCTTAATGGTAAGATAGATTTTGTTTCTGTTGGCTCACCAATTGGAAGGAATGCTTTGCAAACAGCATTTAATGATGTTGGAGGTAATTTTATTGGGCAATATAATAATATTTTAGATCCTGTGACGAACTCAAAAACTTGGGCGGTTGGAGCTTCTGGAGTATTTTTATATTCATTAACAGCGGGAATTATTTACGGAACAACAAAAGGTTTGTCCATGGGTTCTTCTATGGCAACCACTGGAACTGGTTTAGAATCAATGTTTACGAGCATCTTAGGCGGAGCAGCTGGGGCGACAGCTGGGGCGACAGCTGGGGCGACAGCTGGGGCGACACCAGCTGGAGTAGGATATGGTCTTTTAAAACTCCAACACCCTTTTGAGAAATATTTCAACAATAATTTTAAAAATCTTCAAAGTCACATCAAGGCTTGGAGTGATAAAAATCCATAAATATTTAACTAAGATATTCTCAAAATAACATAATGAATAAGAAGCAGATACCGTTTTTAGTAGTAAATTGCATTTTAGGAATAGTTTGGCAATTATATGGATTTTTGCTTGCCTGGGGTATTGCTGATTCTGGTAGAAATAAAAATATGATTAGTGTTTTGTTTGAAGAGATTGATATAGGTGGTTTTTCTAAAATATTGGCAATATTTTTTATTATTTACACAATATTTGTTTGTTTTTGTTTGGCTTTATGGTTTTTATTTCTTGAATTTAGAATTTATAGAAAATTGTTAAAAATTATTATTAATCCTATTAAAAAATCGGTTCAAATTAAAATGCTAGCTTCAGCTTTAATAGTTTTTATTTTCTTAAATTATTTTTTTTTATTTTTTTAGATTTTAAAAACTATTCAACTCGACCTAGAAATCGATTTTTTACGAAAATCACTTGCATTGTTTTTAAGAAAAATAATAATTCCCACTTATATCATTTCCCACCAATTAATTTTTTTAAAAAATGACATCTGTATTATCAAAAACATTATATCCGGATAACAAAGGAAGAGTTTGCATTGGATCTTTGATAGAAGAAGGAATTAGTAGTTTTCGTGCTTATGTTGATAAAAAGCATAGAATAATTCTTGAGCCATTTGTTGAAATTCCTGCTCAAGAATTATGGGTGCACAAAAATAAAAAAGCTCTTGTTTCGGTAAAAAAGGGTTTGGAACAGTCTGCAAAAGGCAAAACAAAATCGTTGGGTAGCTTTGCTAAACATCTTAAAAGCAAAAGCTAATGTTTAAAATTGAATTTACTAATGAGGCAATTTCTAATTTTAGAAAATTAGAAAAAGATAAATCTTTGGCGAAGCGTTATAAATCAGTCTTAAAAGCACTTGCATATTTAGAAACTAATCCAAAACATCCAGGACTTAATACTCATAAATATTCATCTTTAAAAGGTTTAAACGGAGAAGAAATTTTTGAGGCTTATGCAGAAAACAATACTCCAGCAGCTTACAGAATTTTCTGGCACTATGGTCCTAATAAAAATATGATCACGATTGTTGCTATAACTCCACATCCTTAATATTTGTAAAGAGCAAAAACATACTTCTTGATTCAGGCAATAAGATTACAATTAATGCTGTGAAGGACATTACAATTTCCAATTCTTTGGACAGCTACAAACAAACAACAGCGGCGTTTAAGGCTTCCTCATCTTCGCTTTCTCAATCGTCTTCTATTTCTTCGTCATCTTCTCTTTCTTTGTCATTGCAAGCGAATGCTTTATCATCATCGTCATTGCGAGGAGCGTCAGCGACGTGGCAATCCACATCAC
>Ga0194115_10003785_pt1 | contig 16757 bp, 18 predicted proteins | sample TA2MahsurfametaG_3_FD_148656 | JGI IMG/M metagenome (GOLD analysis project Ga0194115, IMG submission 148656) | Freshwater microbial communities from Lake Tanganyika, Tanzania - TA2015002 Mahale S4 surface | ecosystem: Environmental > Aquatic > Freshwater > Lake | place: Tanzania: Lake...
TAGCGGATTCTTGTTTTTGATAAATAGGGTTGCTTGTTGTTAAATTTGAAACCCGCAGTGTCTCGCTTGAGGGGTTGTATGTAAATGCCGGACTATCTATTTTCAATTCGGCTACATCCTCTCCTGCATTTTGAAAAAGAACCGGTATATCACTTGCTGTTGAACCGTCTTGCACAGTTCTTGTTTTACGGGTATAATTAACCACCCAATTGATAGTGCCTGTAGTTGATACTAAAGTTATAGTAATCCACGTTATAGTGGAATCAACGGTATATGCTGCTGCTGGTGCTACTCGTGCTGACTGGATATTTAAACCACCTGATGTATATATCGTAAAATTATTTCCTGCTACTGGTATGTAACCTCTCAATATTGTAAATGTTAAACCAACATTCGTTGGACTTACAGACGGTAAATTGATGGTAGTTACAATTGAAGATTCTAGTATAATATTTTGGCTCTGTAATCTACCTGTTGTGAGGTTGAGAGTAGCCGTATTATACAGCGTTGCGGATTGCAGAGTAAGCTTACTTGGAAGGACAATTTGCGGATACGTAACTAAATCACTCTGGTTTAACCCCCCTAAAACTATACTGTTCGCCGTCTCTATAATTGCGTGGGACCCCACTGCTGTGCTGTTACGGTAAGAAGTAGTAGCGGATAAAACATTACTATTAGCGCCCAAAAATGTCATTTGATTTAGTTGCCCCGTTGTTGAGAGGTTGGCACTATTACTACCTAAAACACTGTTGTTAGATGATGCTATATTGGTATTGTTTATATATGAGTTATACCCTAATACGCTATGTAAAGAAGAAGCCAAACTGTGTCCTGCATTATTACCAATCACAGTATTGAAACCTCGTATGTTTGTAAAATCCCCTCCAGTTCGCATCGCATTATTTCCAATTGCTATATTATGCTGATTACCGTTGCCTGAAAAAACCGCCCCAAGTGCTTCGTGACCGAGACAAATGTTGTTTGACATATTTATTCTGTTTGAATAACCGAAATACTGTCCGGCGTTATTACCGATACAAATGCTCGTATCACTTCCCGAATATCGGTTTGCAAGTCGGCCGATTGCGATTGAATCTGTGAGGGTGCCGGCTTGCTCTACTGCCCCGCTACCGATTGCAATGACACGGTTTAAATTGCCATTTATCCCGCCCTGTTTAATGTTAGTTCCAATTCCGTAACCAAAAATATAATTGTGTTCTCCCAAATCTGTTGAACGTGACCCATATTTACAGTCACCGATGATGGCTGAGTTCTTGACGAATTGTAAGAATGGCGCAAATGCGCCATAGAGGGTAAAGTCCCCATAATTCCATAATTGCCCATTATTGCTAATTCCATTAGTAGTTGAACCGTAAGAACTCACGATATTAAAGTTATTGCTTATTCCTCCGTCTGTATCACCTATAGTCAATCCATTACTATACTCCACTTGAATATTAGTTAAACATATTGCACTTGATATGGCTGACGTTTGATTAAATGTGATGGATAAAGTGCGAGACCCTGCTGAAACATAAGTTAAAAACTGCACCTTTTTCCAAAATTGCTCACTTGCTTGAACATTAGAATACGTTACTGACCCGAAAGATGATGTCACAGTTTGAGTGACTGAATATGTATTATATCTTCCCCATATCCAGAAAGATACGATATACACGCCTGATTGATTTATGGTTAAATTTTGAGATAGTCTAAAAGATGACACCGCATTTTGTCTAATAGCAATACACTGATTGACAATTGGAAAATTTGGATAATAAAACACATACGAGTTGGGTCCTGCGGGATTTCCGTCAAAAAACCCACGTCCCACTGCTACAAAAGTTGGCGTTGCCCCAGACACTACTGTAAAAGTCCAATTGGTTATGGCTGAATATGGTGATGTGTATGTAGTTCCCGAATTTAATGACTGCACTGGCGTATCAAAAGACCCGTTTGGAACGGTGACAAAAGGCGAGACGGTATTCAATATACTAACTTGCGAATTTAGAAATTTCGTCTTACAATTTTCAACGTCCATTAATGTCGTATCGATATAAACACCCGTTGCTGGAAAAATGTTTAAAATGTCTGGGCTAATGTCAAAATTATTCGTTTGCGTATTGGCTGAGAACATAGTCCCGGTTCCATTGTAAAGCCATAAATCAAATGATTTTACAGTTGTATCAAAGTTTATTTGGCTGACTAAGTCTCTTAAACTGACTGTTGAACCGATAATAGGAGTTAGCGCTGGATTTAATCTTGGTAGGGTTATGTTGCTGTTGCTGTCCAATGTCAGTATGCTATTAACATAATTTGAAGTAGTATTTGTAAAATTAATTGTGCCTGATATGTTAGTTCCAACAAAGGCGTTGATACTCAATGTTTGAACGTTAAAAGTAATATTATTGTTAGTTGAATCAAAAACGGCTAATTGTCCTGACCCAACTTGATTCCAAATTGTAAATCCTCCACTATCGGCTTGTATATTTTGTAATGTAGAGGCTACATCAATAGTTCCACCCAATAATGGAACTAACGCTAAATTGATACGGGGGATTGTTAAAGTAGTTACATTAATTTCTTCTGCATTTATCTCATCGGCATCTATACTTGACAAGCCAGTGATATTTATATCGCTGAATGTGTTATACCCCGCTAAGTTACTCATCTTATACATTAGCGAGATTTTACTCCGTAGCGTTCTTTCATCTCTTCCATTATTGATTTTTGTGGGGATGGTTTTACATTAATACGGGGTTTAGCCACCTTCTTTATTGGAGTAAAAATTTCGGATTGTGCTTCTACTGTTGTTGCTAGTGATTGTGCTACTGCTGATTGTGCTACTGCTGATTGTGCTACTGCTGATTTTGCACTTACTGATTTTGCACTTACTGATTTTGCACTTACTGATGGGGCAGTTAGTGCCGATATAACTGACGTTGTCTCTAGAACGGAACTTAACCGCTCTAAAAGTTGTTCGTTACTTAACTTATTTGTCTTCTCATTTGGAAAATATTTTCTAAACTCTTTCATTAGTTTAGTCCTCTCTTTTGCCCTTGCAATTTGTTCGGGATTTTTTGCGATTCTTGTTACTTTCTGCGGAATCCGGGTTACACCTAAATTAACCTCATCACTATCCACCTTTACTGATACAGGCATTATACTTGGAATTGGAATCGGTTCTGGATTAGCAATCTTAGCCGGTGGTATAAATGGTCTCTCTGCCTCCAATCCAACGGACGGTAAAATACCCACTTCTTTTGGTAACTCTATCCTCTCATCTACTGGGATAGGGATAGGTGCAGTCTCTGGTGGAATATACTGTTTAGGTCTTACAAACTGTTTAGGTTGTATCTCTTCTTTTGAATCTACAATTTCCACAAAACCGTGAGACCCTACACCTACATCTTCCATCACTGGCTTTTTTATTTCCGCTGGGGCTTTAAACAGAAATGGCTCGGTCACTTGCGGTTGTGCTACTGGTGGTGCTACTGGACCTTGTATCATCGGGAAATTGCCATATCCAGTCTGATATGCAACTACAGGCATCGGTGTAGGCATTGAGGGAGGTTGCTCTACTCCGGACCTCTTAGGGACACGTCTTCGACGTGTTCTGCGTTTAGACTTATCCTCTCTGCCTATCTTTACTATTACTGTTTGTTTTTGTGATTGACGCTGACTGACTTTCTCTTTTCTCTTTCTAGCCATCTTATATATTGCAGTTAGATATTTTATTATCTACCTACTTATACTCATCATCAAAACTTACCTCATTCCAATCCACAAATATGCGTTTATACTTTAAATTGAGTAACGCATAGTCGTGTGCAGTCGGTATAAGTTTTAACAGGCTCTCAAACTGCTCGGGCTTCAAATCAAATAACTCACGAAACACTTTGAAATTTTGACTCTTATTCGTATTAAACATTACTAAGTTCGTCACTATCTCTCGCATCTTCTTGGGTGTCATAAAGTAATTCTGTGTTAAAATAAACGTAGTTAATCTCAAATGTCTCTGTTTGAGAAACATTTGATTCAGTATTAACTCATTAGCCTTAATCTTCAAATCCGCCCCAAAATCATCTATGATGAGAAGAGTAAAATAACCTTCTGCAGTGTTGTCTTCTATCTTTGTATATATCTCTGTGAGGACATCTGCATTCAACTCGTGGTAGATATTGTCACGGTCTATCTTTAAAAACGGATTATCCCTCTCTTTAATCGACCGGAATGACTCCTCTGGTATAACTAATATGATGTCGTGGAAACATTTACGGAACACACCTCTCAACATCTGTATTACCCAAGTTGATTTTCCACTCCCAGTCCCGCCACTTATCAGTGTCGTGCTTGACTTTGAAAAACAACACTTAATAGCCTCGTGTTCTTCTAACTTTGCATCTATTGTTGTATCACATACCATCTGGACTGACGGTAATTTCGGGGCAGTGTGTTCTATTATTTTCATACTATCATATATAGAGAGATTATGCGCCAAACACGCAAACTAAAAAGACTTACCCTCCATAAAGCGTTACGTATAGGCTACTTACGTAATGAGGCTAAACAGTCACAACGCCTTAAAGCCTTCGGCTACAGATTAGACCCGGAATTATCCACTAAAGAATTTACGACTGCTCTCAACATCCGCAACGGTAAAGTTCTTTTCATTTCAAACGGGACTAACCCTATTAATGCCAGAGACCTCTATACTGACATATTCGGGATTGGTTTAGGTCGTCTCAAATCTACCGACCGCTACAAAGAAGCCGAGTCCGCCTACCTTAAAGCCAAACAGAAATACAAAGATGCTCCCATCACATTTGTAGGGCATTCGTTAGGTGGTGCAATCGCAACTGAGATGGTTAAACCGAATGACCGTGCAATAGTCTATAACGCGGCTAATAGTCCATTCACAAAGAAAAAAGATAACGTCTATTCATACCGCACTGCAGGGGACCCCTTCTCTGCATTTGACCTACAAGCCAGAACATTAGCAAACGCCGCATCCGCTACAGAAAGACTTAATCCCATACAACCGCACAACCTCTCTAACATTGCAGATAAACCTATCTTTGTTTAGAAAATAACTATATAAAGATGTAGGTATATTATAATATATAACCCGGAGAAATGGAACTTATTGAACGCCCTAACTTAGACGCTGTGCATTACTTAAACTCGATTGCATTTGAAAAATTCCGTGACGATTGTTTTAACGATGCAACGTTGAGAGGTGAAAAAAAACCAACTATGAAAGACATCAAAACTTGGTTCTCAATACTAAAACAATTTTGTAAAACAAATATCAAAACGAAGGGCATTACAAAGCGGATTTACTCACATTCACTATCTACCCCGAGTGGGATAGGTGGGCGACTATTTTGTGGTGGCTCAATGCAAAGCATTTGGTCTGTGTATCGCGGTCTTTTGATGAGAGGACAAGGCACTGACATTGATATGCAAAATTGTCATCCAGTCATACTGCAATATGTATGCAAACAACATAATATTCCCTGCCCCCAACTTACATACTATATTCAAAACCGGGATAAATGTCTAGCGGAATTTGAGAGCCGAAATGTGGGTAAAATTGCATACCTTGTAGCCACTAACAGCGACAAGAGATTAAGAAACCCAGAATACCCTACTCAATTCAAACGATACGATGTAGAAATGAAAGACATCCAAAACGCACTTATTGGATTACCAGAATACAAGGCACTGTTTGAAACCATACCTGAATACCGTGAGTCTAAAAACTATAATGGGTGTGCTATTAATCGCATCTTATGTTACTATGAAAACATTGTTCTAGGTCACGCTATCCACGTCATTAATACGAGAGGTTTAGAACCTGCAATATTAATGTTTGATGGATTGATGATTTATGGTGACTATTACGCCGACACCTCTCTACTTACAGAAATTAAAAATTATGTTGAGGAGATGATGCCCGGATTATCTATGCAGTGGGCTTATAAAGCACTAGATACATCTATGGAAATACCTGATGATTTTGTAGTAGATAAGTCCAGGATTAAACCCTTTCAAACCTATGATGAAGTAAAAAGGGAATTTGAATTAACACACGCAAAAATTACCAATTTAGGCTTATTTGTCACTGTCAGTGTCGATGACATAATAATAATGTCAAAACACCACTTAACTACATCATACGAGCATTTGCAATTTTCAAAAATAGACAATAACGATGATGTGAAAAATCACAACTTCATTAAGGCGTGGTTATTAGACCCCACTATGAGAATATCTAGAGACATTGGGATTTACCCTAAAGATGAATTATGTCCTCCCGGTATTTTCAATATCTGGAGGAAATTCCAGATGGAAAACATAGAAAAATGGATTCACAGAGAGGCTGAATTGCAGTTTTTTCTAAGACATATTCTCATTCTATGTGGCAACGAACAACAGGTTGCAGACTACTTTATATTTTGGATTGCAAATATGATTCAATACCCAGAAGAAAAATCTATCTGCCCTGTTTTAATATCAAATGAGGGAGCAGGTAAGGGGACACTATTCCGGTTATTATCACGTATGTTAGGCTCCAGAAAAGTATTATCCACACAAGACCCCTGTAATCACGTGTGGGGACAATTCAACGGTGAAATGGAAAATGCATTTTTAGTGAATTTAGATGAACTTTCCAAAAAGGATACAATTGAAGCCGAAGGTAAAATCAAAGGTCTTATTACAGAACCTACTATAATGATAAATAAAAAGGGCATTAGAGCATATCCGATTACATCATACCACCGCTTTATCATTACGACTAATGGAGAAGAGCCTATCAACACCACCAAAGATGACCGCCGAAAACTTATCATACGTGCAAGTGATGAGTTATGCAGAAACAAAGAATATTTCAATACTGCAAATGACTACCTTGCTGATGACAATGTAATTAAAACCTGTTATGAATATTTCAAGGGGTTGAAGGGCATTGATGGATTCAATAAACTGCAAATGCCCGTTACGGAATACCATCAAGAACTAAAAGATGAATGTAGATGCCCCATTGAGAGGTGGGTTGAAGACTTTGCAGTCAATTATTCTACTGAAGAGTGTGTTGAGATGACATCACTCGATATGTTACATCAGTTTAGGGAGTGGTGTCAAGCCCATCACGTTAGATATACCATCGACTCACTCAAACTCGCAGTTAGACTCAGTAGAAAGAAAATAGATGGGATTGCAAAACGCAAAAACTCAAAGGGCAATATGATTACTATATTTACCCCTGCACTTATTAATAAATACTTCAATAATGGCTGTCTTGTAGATTTACACGAGGAGGCTTAATTTCATATCATCTCTCCAATCACTCCCCTGCCGTTACCATAATTTTACTTTTCTATTACTATATATATTATTATTACCATATTATGATAATAGTAATAATAGTAATAATATACATATATGGTAACGGAAGGAGAGGAGAGTAAAAGAGTAGAATGGAGAGGATATGATATTACAAAAAAAAATAAGGAATCATAAAAAAGAAAAAATAAAAATATATATAGAATAGGAAACGCATTTCAGCCCTAGTCACCGCCTGACCTCCGGACTCGTCAGTAAGCCTGTTATTTACTAACGAAGGGCGGTAGATTCTTATTACCTCTCAATTTTTGTTTTAATATGGACTGTTCCACAAGGTTTTTAGGGTCAATTTCATCCGGTGTCAGGGGAGTCTTCTTGCTTACCCTGCGGGTAGGTCTAAAAACGGGGTAGCCTAGTCCTGCAACATCTTTCCAATCTTCCTTAAACCACCGTTGAAGGTTTTTCGGCTTCTTATCTTCTGTATAAGTGCCTCCCATCTCTTTGTATCGCTTGACTATGAACCCCGACTTGAAAGCCGATGGCTTTTTGTATGTAGCGTCAGCCTCTCGCTTTGCCTTTGCATAAAGTTGCGGATTATCTATTTTCGGCATATACAACATATAGATATTTTCTTCCTATCACGTCAGGACTCCCTGAAAAAAAACCTGCCTATATTGAAATGTCATATCAAATAGTGATACCATCATATAAGCGTTCTGCAATCGTGCAGGAGAGGACACTGACAACCTTGAAAAGTTTAGGTATTTGTAAAGACCTCATTCATCTATTTGTAGTTCAGGAAGACCTTGAAGACTATCAAGCGACCTGTAATCCGGATTATTACGGACAAATCATAGTAGGTTTGAGAGGTTTAGCCCATCAACGTGACTTCATAAGTAAGTATTATCCAGTAGGGACTCAAATTGTGTCATTAGATGATGACATAGAAAGTCTGGACTTGAGTTTAACAGAGTATAAAACTGCAGATGAGTTTTTTAAAGTTGCATTTCAAGTTTGTAATGATGAAGGTGCGTATATATGGGGTATTTACCCTGTATTTAATGCCTACTTCCGTAAGAACAGAAAACCGATAACGACTGACTTGACTTATATCGTTGGAGCAATCTATGGATATATCAATCGTCCGGCTGACCCCGAGTTAGATTTAAAAATTGCATTGGATGGCGACAAAGAAGATGTAGAGCGGACTCTTCTCTACTGGAAAAAAGATAAAAAGGTTATTCGTTTTAATAGGGTAGGTTTTAAGACAAAATATTACGGAACAGATGGGGGAGGACTTGGAAAGTTTAAGGACAGAATAGGTCGTATGGCGATACAATCCGGACTTATTAATAAGGCGTATCCCGATATCACAAAAATAAAGGTAAGAAAGAACGGAATGACTGAAATATTATTTAGACCGAATGGAGTTAAACCGACTAAGGCAAGAAAGGCGAAAAATATTCTTTTGTCTTCTTCACAACCCCTAATTAGGATATAAGGCGATTAAGTTCTCTGCGGTTGTCATCTATATTACGATATTTGCCCCATAGGATATATGCACTCAGTGTAGCCGGACTCAAAATTTTATTTTCAATAAGTCTTTTTTCAGTAGGGTTGCCTAAATGTCTTGCCCAGTAAGCGTCACGTTGCTGGGCTGTCGCTCCGTCTATCCAAGTTTTTCCAAATCGTAAAGCAGTCTTAAAGCCAAAGTCGATGTTTTTTTGTTTGCCGTCCTCTAACCTAACGGTGGCTCTTAATCGCTTTGTCTTGAGAGGTGACGGTCCAATACTGATAATCATCTTATAGTGTATTGGAAGAAAAAAACTTACCCGCAAAAAATTGAATGCGTTTAAACGATATAAACAATGGATATATATAGTATGTATAACAGTTATTATATAGTAAGATGAACAAGGAGATTAGCAAATTAATAGTGGAAAAGAGACCAGAGTCTTCTAAATCCACAGTAAGAACATACACGAGTCTTTTATCGACTTTCGTAAGAAAGAGTATAGGCGAGGTAGGGATTGAGGAGATAAAGGAGTATTTTGATAATACGGAAAGGGTTTTAGAAAATGAAAATAAAGATGCATCTTTATCAAGCCGAAAAACATTGTTGAGTGCATTGTATGTAGTTACTGGAAAAATGGAGTATAGAACTTTAATGATGACTGTAGCAAGTGAGCATACAAAAGAAATAAGACAACAGAAAAAAAATGAAAAACAGGCTAAAAACTGGATGTCTTACGAAGAAGTGATGTCTGTAGTAGAAAAGTATAGAAAGGATACTGTAGGTCTTTTTCGGTCCAAAGAACCATTAGTCGGTCCAGAATTTATGAAAGCACAAAAGTATATAATATTGGCTCTGACAACCGGTGTCTATATACCACCGAGAAGGTCCCTTGACTGGACGCAAATGAATCTACGCAATGCAGATGCCTCAAATAACTTTATAGATAAGAGTAATTTTCATTTTGTGACATATAAGACTGCAAAAACATACGGAAAACAGGTAGTCGAGATGCCACGTGCTTTGAGGATGTTATTGACAAAGTGGATGAAAATCAATCCGTCGGACTACCTTTTAGTCAATATGAGTGGTGGGCGTATGTCTAACAGCGAGTTAGTCCATCAATTGAATGCAATTTTTGAAAAGAATGTATCAACGACACTACTGAGAAATATTTATATAACAAACAAGTTTGGAGATATGCCTAAATTGAAGGATATGGAGGCTGTAGCAGAGAAGATGGGTCACAACGTCTCGATGCAAATGAAATATATCAAGCGTTAGTAAGGATGAAAACGAAACAAAGTAAGACTGCACAGCAGTTAAAGCGGGACCGTATAATTAAGAATTTAGCAAAAAATGAAGAACGTGCGGAGTTATTTAGGGCGGAATTAAAGTCTTTGGGTATAGTAAATGGAAGTCCAATCAACACCGGAGGAAAGCCTAACGAAGCCCCGCAAGATGAATCTGTCTGATGAAGAAAGGCAAAGACGCAGTGAGAGGATGAAGGCTTTAGCAAAGTCACGTAATGACCTTTTGAAGAAGCAGAAAGAAGCACAACAACCTACACCGACACCAGTAGCAGACCCGACACCAGTAGAACCCCCCGCACCTGCCCCCGTGAAAGCCACAAGGAAAAAAAAAGAATCTACCGTGCAACCCGTAGCGGAGTTCAAGGAGGTAAAAGCACCTGCAAAGAAGAGGAGCAAGAAGGTTGTAGTTGTAGAATCCACTGATAGTGAGGAGGATTATGGTGACAGTGCAACTAGCGGAGAGGATGAGGAAGAAGTTATATATGTAGCAAAAAAGCCATCAAAGTCAAAACCCAAAGATGCAAAAATAACTAAGGCTAAACGGACACCGCCTCCACCCCAAGCGTCTGCAGACCCGCAAATAAGGGTAAAATTTTTTTAAATCTCATTAATAAATATAGTATGCCGATTTACACATTATATTTATCAACATTTTCAACCTCTCCAGCATCTAATCAGGGAGTCCCTACAAATAAGACACAACTGAATAATGTATCTTGGAATATTAACTGGGATGATGTATTCCGTATGGAAAATTCTAATTTTTGCCGGTGTCGGTTAAGACTGAAACTGACTACAACAACTTGGACTGCGGGGGCAAATGATTGGATAGACTATTTAGGTTATCTGACTTGTAATTTAGCATCAACAACCGGAGGCTTTTCCACGTATGGAACGCCAATCGCCCAGATAACTGCAATGGATGCACCAACCACTGGAACAACAACCCACGTGATAATGATAGATACGACGGCGGAACACGGCGTTGATGTAGAGGTCCCCTATGGAAATAGGGAGTTTAGGTTATCATTTAATGATAATGACCTATCACAAGGGACGCGTATGTCGGGTATTCCAGACTATCAGGTTTTTTTATATCTCGAGTTGTATGACCCAAAAATAAAATATTAGTGCATATTAAATGAAGACACTACGCAAACAGAAAGCCGAGAGGATAATAACCGCAATGTTTGAAGGTTTAGAAGATGACCCGTTGAAGACTGTGATGGAAGTAATGTATGGATTAAAGGATGAGGCGGTTTTAGATGAATTGCGATTGATTAACGAACAAAATTTAAAGGACATTAATGAGAGGATGACACTGGGTGTAATCGAAGGTGACTTAGAGGGGAAAGTGGTAATGTATGATGCAAGTGGAAATATACTGAACCTGCCTCTCGATGTGGAAAAGGTTATAGAAGAAAAAACTCACGATAATGTAAATGCAGACGATACAGACGGGGGAGCATCTAATCAAGGACACATTAACACTGCATCTAAATACACAAGCGGATAGTTGCATACCACTAAATGGCACATTTAAGAGTAAGTCATTTTATGACCTGAAAAACTACATCGACTTTGAAAATGATGACAGTATTGAGTATGTGACAATGAGTATGCCCTACGTGGTGTTATGTAATAGTAACTACATATTCTACGAGGGTAATAGCAATATCAATATACGGTATGGCGGGACATCATATAACTTTACGGTCCCTTATGGAAACTATACGGTCACTACGTTTATAGATTTTTTAACGCAGACCGTTTTTCCAGTAGGGATGGGGGCGACGTTTAGTAAAATAACAAACCAAATAACATTTACGTATAGTGGTGGAGGACAGTGGGGCTTTGAATCTGGGACGACCTGTGACTATAATATGGGGTTTAGTGGGTCGTTATTGACTACAAGCACATTTATTACCGCACCCTTTGTAGTTGATTTTTTACCTATAGATAGGTATTTGATACATTGCAACGTCCTCTCAAACGGGTTAAATTTAACTACCGATAGCCGAGTAGCCTCTTGTGATATAATCGCAAGTGTTCCTAATAATGCACGGCTTAACTCGCAGATAGTATATGAAAACGTGCAGACGGAGTATTTAGTAAGGAGTATAAGTAACAATGGAATAACCATCACTATAACGAATGATAACAATCAGGAGATTAACTTTAACAATGTCAGCAGTTATTTTGTATTACAATTCCATATATACCGAAAGTCTATAATGCGTCCTCTCAGGTTCGCGAAATTAATTGATACTATTCAAAGGACAAATAGACCTAATATGCCACCTGGAGTAATTTTAGAAGAGTAAAAAAAACAAAAAAATTTTTATCTTTTGAGAGGTTATAGAATGTCAGCACAAGTTGGATTCCCCAAAGAACTCAGCCCCGAGATTGATTATCAATTACCGGAAGGTGTTAATTCTTATAACTTAAGAGTAGTCCCATCTAACGTCTCATCTGTTGTCTCAACTACTCAAACTTTGACTGCGTCATCTACTCTGCAATTGAATGGAACATCTACCAATATCATATTTGACTTACCGTGCAGTGGCGGACGTGGAGTCCATTTAGACCCCCGTTTTTCTCTTCTCAATTTCCGTGTAGTCTATACTGTCCCATCTGGTGCATCATCTGCAATTATCACGACTGCACGTCTCCGTAGTCACGCAATGGCGTTTTTTGACCGTATGTTTATCACCTCTCAATCTGGTGCAATTTTAGAGGATATTAATCTGTATGGTATGGTAAATGATATAGTGGTCGCTACTGAGATAGATGTAAGTCAGCGTGATGTTTTAGCGGCAGCGTATGGATTTGCGTATGAGGGACAATCCACCAACAGTTTAAACAGAAATGCCGGACACACTATCGCAGGGATTCACGGAACAACTTTGAGTGCCGCCGTGAATGTCTTTTACAGTTATTCTGTGCCGATCCTCTCAAGTCTTCTAGGAAAAGGTGCTAACCGTATGTTTAACATCGGCTCGACAAACAGACTGCAATTGACTTTGCAGACATCATCTATTCTACCCATTACCTTTGTGACAAGCACTGCAAGCACTGCAGCCACTTTTAACTGCACTATTGACAATATCAGTCTAGGATTGCAATATGTGGATGTTGGTGCAAATGGAATGAGACTACTTGGAAAAGGAGGTATGCAATTCTACAATGGCTTAACCTGGCGTGTCTCAGCAACCTCTTTGGCGGCGGGTGTGTCCGGTGCAGTCTCCATTTTGACGGGCCTTAAGGGGTCATCGGTAAGAACCTGCGGTCTGCGTGTATGTGAAGCCTCTACGCTTTCCACTGCAGGATGTATCAATGGAGTGTTTGACTCAAAATGCCCTCAAGCGACAGCCCTCAGTTGGAATATTAATGGACAGTTGTTTCCAAGCAACCCAATTAATCCTCTCCACAATCCAGCCCAGTTGTTTATGCAAACTCAACAGGCTCTCTCTAACTTTAACTCATACGAGTGGAAATGTGGATTAGTGCCAAGTCAGTATTTTGTCTTTATTGCGGGTGGGGTTCTTCCAACGGATAGCGACCGTGTTTTTACTGATTCGGGTAGTGCAAGTAGTGCAGATGCTCAGGCACAATTCCACTGGTTTTACTCACTGGAAAAGGTTGCTAAGGCAGCAATTATGGACGGGGCAAACCTCAACAGCGGACAGACTTATTTGAATGCACAAATCCAGAACGGCTCGACAAATGCACTCACGTATTTCTTTATAGCCAAGATGGATGTAGTGTATATGTTGGACCCCGTGTCTGGTGAGATTACAGTAAGAATGTAAGTGAAATGGCAAAAAAATAGCATAAAGAATGTATAGTGTCAATATAAAAATGCCCGACTATTCAAAAGCAGTTATTTATAAAATAGTATGTAATCAAACTGGAGAGATTTACATAGGTGCAACTATACGACCGTTGGCGATGCGTTTTGCACAACATAAATGGGAGGCAAAACCCGAAACAATCATTAAATCTAAATGTGTGTCGAAGCAAATACTAAACAGGGGCGATTGTTGTATAGAATTAGTTGAAGAGTATCCGTGTGCAACCGCAATAGAGTTGCATCAAAGAGAACGCGAATGGATAGAGAGGACTGACTGCATAAATAAAGCCATACCATTTAGAACGGAAGAAGAAAAAAAGGCAATCAAAAAAAAGATAAACGATATAAGAAATCCAATATATAATGCATTGCCTCCAATCCAGTGTGAGTGTGGTAGAACATATACATATAAGCACAAGACGAAGCATTTTAGAACTGTAGTCCATCGTCTTGAAACCGATGAAGATTTTAGGAAAGAATGGGAGGTAGAACAGACCCTAAAAAACGAAGTGGCTAAAGTGCGTTTGATACAATCAAAACTTAAAAATCAGTCCATATAGTATAGTATGATGTTACAAGTAAATGAAGCGGTGGCGTTAATTGTGATGTGGCTATGTTGCATCTTCGCAGAAGTCGGCAATTACATCAAAGGGAAAGGTGTCAAGGCGGATTTTAAGAAGTTCTTTTGTGCCTACCGAGAAAGTGTTATGGAGGATGTAGTTAAACCGTTGGATGGGTAACCTCTCATTCCCGCTCATAAATAAGTAATCATAAGGGGTGTGGCGGACAAGTGCATCTATAGCCGTTTTTAATTCTGGAGTAAGGGTAATTTCATCATAAAACGGTTGTTGAAAGGCTATTATGTTGCCATCATAGTAGTTGTCAATAATGCGGTTATAGTTACGTATTTTGATAGTGGATATATCAATTACCCTATATACTGGAATCCAGACGCCGGACATAAGAGAGCATATAGCGTAGTTCTGTAAGCGTATGTAGTCAGTCTGTCCTATATAACCGGTATAATGCAGTAGCGGCGCAACATCATCGGTCATAGTAAGTAAGTTTATTTCAATGTCGCTAAATGTTTTTTTCCGTTCTTTTCCGTCAATCATAGAGAGGTTACGGTAATGGCGACTTTTAGGAAAAAGCCTAATAAGTGACGGTATGTATAGATTAGGCGTATCCAACACGGACAACTGGTTTAAAACCGCCAAATCATTTTTAAACCAGTGAGTATTGAGAGGTTGAGTAGCGTCGTGTGCAGTATAGAATAATTTGCGTAGTTGATTAGTATGGTATTTTGTCCGCGTAGCGGACATAGATGGGTTATTAAGGAGGATAATTTCAGTAAGGTATTCCATATCATATACAAATATGACATAGGATTATGTAGGGAATAAACCGAATCAATTTTCTTGAGAGGTTATTTTTGCATAATAGTCAGGTGTAACAGTGATGGTTGTGGGCGGGGTTTTGAGGATATGTTTAGTGCAATCAAAGGATATAATATTAGAATCGATGTCTCTTCTCAACACGATGATGCAGGAGACTCCAAACCATCTATCAACACGTGTAAGGTGGTAATCTGAAAGGTAGTAGCCGTGTGCGTTGATAGACCGAATACGACAGGGAGTTACTGCATACTGATTTAGAATTAGACTAATGACGAGAGGTTGTAATGAAAGCATTTTTTCTATGAATTTATCTAGCAGACTGAATGGCGGATTAGTGACAATGATATCGGGCTTAGGTTCATTGTAATCAAAGAAGTCCAAGCCTTGTTTAATTTCAGTATAGTGATGAGAGGAGTTAGGAAAGTAATGAGGAAATAGATTGAAGTATGCCCCGTTACCATAGCAGGGTTCAAGTATGACTAAAGGTTTATCTGAGGCAATTTTAGAAAGGTGGATATGAACGAGTGACTCAGGAGTGTAATAAGAATCTTGTCTAACCTCTCTGCGTCTAATGAAATTTGCGTTTTGAATATTTGTAGGTCGGGGCATCTCATCTCATATAGTATAGTGTGAGAAGTTAAGCCGAGTGGATACGCACATAAAAAAGGGGTTATTATTAATATTATGGACTTACCTGTCATTTTTATATTTTTGTAGAAAGCGACGATTACATATTAACAACCATCGTAATTTTAAAGACTTTAGGCGTAAAAGCATCGAGATAGCAATGCAAAGCACTTTTACGTTTCTCTGGGTCTGGATGCCCTATACGGATACTAAAATAAGAGACGATTTTAGAATTAATTATTTCTTCGTGGAATCCCTTAGTGATGTAGATATGCGACTCATCATTTATAAAATCACATTCATCATCAATGTATTTTTGAAATGCAGGACGGTTCATATAGGCATCACATATCAATGAATGGATAATGAACGCTTCATCATCAGTGACATATTTTTTTGAATGTCTTATCGGTAGATAACATTGCACTGGCGGACAATTTTGAGGTATCATTCTATAACTGATGGGTATAAAAGGCTTTGATTGTAAAGGGACACTGCAATCATTCCATAAAGCAACTTTTTGCGTGTAAGTCATACCCAATAGAGTATGAAGTCCCTCTTGCAGACTGTGTTGATCTTCGGTATGGACTTTACTAATCATTTTTTAACTATGGGATTTGTTTTAGAGTTGTGTGTATAACTTATAAAACAAAAGGGCGTTCAATTTTTTGCGTTAGCGTTTTTCGGTAATAGGTTTTTTGTTT
>Ga0194115_10003790_pt1 | contig 16755 bp, 16 predicted proteins | sample TA2MahsurfametaG_3_FD_148656 | JGI IMG/M metagenome (GOLD analysis project Ga0194115, IMG submission 148656) | Freshwater microbial communities from Lake Tanganyika, Tanzania - TA2015002 Mahale S4 surface | ecosystem: Environmental > Aquatic > Freshwater > Lake | place: Tanzania: Lake...
AACATTGAAGCAACGTCAATTATTCCGACGTCGGATCACTGCCTTCGTCAAGGAACGACCAAGACAATGGAGTAAGATTGTCGATTTTCGTAGTACAAGCATTGAAACCGATCAAGGCTTTGTTGAATATGAATTGATCCTGCAGCATAGAGAACGATCGCAAAACGTTGGACCGATTCAAGTCAGTCGTGGAGAAGTTTCGAACTATGCGATGAAACTTTTGAAAGAACTCAACATGGATTATGTCCATCCAAACTCTTCTATCAATACGCAACCATTTCATTCCACAGAACGCTTCAAGTCGAATTTCAGCTTCCTTGACGAACCTAAAAAGGAAAAGTAAGAAGAAAAAAGGCTCTTTTTCGTCAACCTTGATGACGCCGATCAAGCCGGGCAACATAATGATTCGGTCGGACATGATGATTCATGTCGAATGGATCTTGATATGAAATCTGACTAGCAAACGGATTTTCTCGATAGTCTACTTGAAGACCAAAAGAATCACGTAGGAATTCCATATCGCGTTGTGCATCGATTTCGGAATGCGCCGTAAAGAGCATAGGGTATGGCAATGGTAAGACAAGATCTAACGTTGGTTTCCAGCCTTCCTTCAAATGTGGATGTCCAAAACCAGGATTGTAGAAGACCAATGCGTCCCACTTGGATGCCTGATTCGGATCTTTGGATAGTAGATCATGAAGATAGCCTCGGTACAACCATCTCAATAGAAGGGAGGAAGTATCTTCCAGTTCAACTTTAGTTTCCCGTATCTTTCTTGATGAGGTCATGATCACATCCGGTCCAATAAAGTCAATCGTATAGGTTGGTTTCATGGTGACATGGCTCGTAGTACTACTACTACTAGTAGACGTGAACAGAAGGAATTCCTTCCACAAATCGGATGGAATTGTTGCTTCCGCCCTTGCACCGATACATGCCACTCGAGTATTTAGGGGTAGCATCTCATCATCTTGTATAGCAAACGATGCGAGTGTTAAAGGTGCGGATAAAACATGACTGGAAAGTCGTAACGTCTTTTCTTTCAACTCATCTGATGGATGGTTCTGGTCGATGGGGATGTCCGCTGATGTCGGGACGACATAGGGCCATCTTCGCCAACAAAGATATTTCTTTAAGGAATGAGAAAATTGAGATTGGTATACCTCATCACAGGCCTTGATATCCCAAAGTGGAGGTAGTAGACAACGTTGTGCTAGTTCTGCATGTGCCCTAGCCCAAGCCAGAGTCGAATCTTCACTGAAGGATCGACGTTGTAGTAGTACTAGCACCCTTTTGCCATCCCTTCTGCTGCTGTGCGCACCAGTAGAGGGGGATGGAACTGATGCTAGTCGAGTCCGAAAACTGGTCCAAATCCTTCTCTTGTGTGGGAAGATGTTGGAGACGACAGCGCACATGGGAATATATCATGGATCGAATGAAATGAAATGTTGATTCCTCCATTTGCATCAGGCCATCATGGCGTTCTTTGGTAGTATGGCACATCGAAAAAAGGCAAGCCGACAATGGAGAGTTCCAAGCAGTCAATTCATATGAATATAGCTTTTTGTGTACTGTACCAATGTAGCATAGGTACATCTATTGATAGGGACCATGCATGGGATCACAGTCAAAACACAAATTACGGTTGTAGTCATGACTCGCCTGACTTGCTCCGAAATAGCAACGTTTGGGATGTTAGACGAGGCAGGCTTGGCACTTTGAACCTATGTATATGCCCAATTCCGTTATCACGCTCGTTCTGCGAGGAGTCTCTAAACGTTACTTAGATGACGTTAGACTTGGAAAAATCATGTTAGCGATCCCTAGTACACGTGACGGAGTTACGAGTTGGGAGTTGCTTCCAAGACACGGAAACAATGAGGTCCAACTAACTAACCCCCCCTCCCGTCGACCTTATCTCCCTTAGTAAAGATTTGCTTTCTCCGTCGGCCTTCGTGCTGCTTCCACCATGAATGTTCCACGAGGTATAACCTTCGGATTCGTACTTTCAGCATGGTTGTTAACCATCTTGCTATTGTCGTCAGATTCCCTATTGTCGACTCGACTAAGGAATCGCCATCTTCGAAGGATATCGAACACGAGACGGTTAGGCTCCAATTGGTATTCGTATAACAACAATAACAACAACAATAACAAGAACTACAATGCTGCAAACGATGATTCCGTCCAAGCGAACGATGATGGTGCTGGAGATGGACAGGGTGATGATGCCTCGGATAATCAAGGCGATGACGGTGGTGGAGGAGGTGCGGACGATGCAACGCAAGGAGATGATGGCGGAAGTGGGTACACTAACAGCACTAGTAGCAATAGCACTAGTAGCAGTAGCAATTACAAGAACAAGAAGAGTTCCAGTAATGGTTGGTACTACATCTGGCAACACGATGACGATGACGACTACTACTCTACGGCCAGTGGGTACTGGTCATCGAATAAGAATCTCAAAGCCGGATCGTACGACGATGATGCTTCCAATCAGTATTCTGGAGGACAACAGTACGCCCAAAACAATGGTGATGAAAACGGGTATAATGAAAACTACTGGGGATCGAACAATAACAACAATAATAAGAACAAGAACAACAACAACCGGAAGAACAACAACTACTCGAATTCCAACGAACGTGGAGATTCAGATGGGTCTGGGACGATGAATCGTGCCCAAGGAATTTTCTTGACAGTCGGTCTCTCATTGGGACTCCTGGGTATGGTGATTTGTGTCCTATTCAGTCCATTGATCTTAAGTCACCTATCGCATTGGTTTAATAAATCCGACTTTCTCAACGACGTTTGTGCCGATCCCGAAGACGAAGACCCAAAGAGCAATAACGACAACAACAACAACAAAAAGAATGAATCCTCATCCACTCCATATGCGATCCATAATTCACCCACTCCGATTTCTCCTGCTGCCTCCAGCAGGGTACCACACAAGCCTAAAAGTTACATCGTCAGTCATCCGACTCTTACCAGTACACCTCGGTCTTCCTCTCGATCTCGTGCATCCTCTCGAACACGTTCAGGATCACGACCACGACCGGCATTGAGTCCAAGATTCGCTGGAAGTAGTCCCATTGTGAGTGTCTTGGATGGTCGAAGTACAAGCAGGAGTCGACATAATCGTACCTTGGACGATTCTCAACGGTATAGTCGGATGGAGGACCCACCGGATCAACAACAAGAAGACCAACCACAACCACCACGACGAGGACCGGAACAACAACAAGAACCACCGCAGTCGGAGGAACGACGAAAGGCTCAAAGTACCCACGTCCGAAGTACGACGACTGCTATGATGAGCGCTGGAACTCGTAGTTTAAGTCGTACACGAAGTCGAAAAAGTCAATCACAACATCATCGTTCCTCTCTTCGAGAACCATTGACGGGTCAAGATACTGAACTTGTATAAAAATCATTTTCTCTCAAAATGATGGATGACCACGAGCAGAAAAGGGGGAATGGAAGATAGACAAAAATTGATTTATTCATAAATAATTCTACCCCCCCCTTCTCGTCCGACGAGAAGGAGTCTTTGTTTTTCTCACTGTCCTTGGTTCTATGGGTTGGGTGGTGTGAATATTCTGCTTTGCTGGTCTTCCTCTGTCATATTCTTTTATCTTTCAATACGATTTTAACTTGAGGCGTTGTTGGGAGTAACTTTTCTTACCACGACGACGAGTGGTGTTTCTGATTCATATTGTATGGTAGATGTTGTTACCGATGTACCCCTGTAAATTAAGGAATACATAATGCTCCCTACCATTGGGTAACGTACTACTACTACTACCTAGCCTTTTTCTTTTACACTACTATCCACACAATCTACTGACAACCTCAGTTCTTCGTCATAACCCGAGGAGTCCTCATTTTCACACTTTTTTTTCCTTCATTTTCGTTCCCAAACGGATTGTGTTCATATACTAGAGAATCGTGAGGCGACTCCAACGACTTGCGCCCCAACCCCCCATTACTTATATCTTGTTTCCATCTCTCCCTTCCTGTCTCTCTCTCTCTCTTTTTCCTTCTTCTTCTTTCCAAGTCCAAGTCCCAACCAAACCAAAGGTCCCCACGCCACCTTCACACCTCCTCCCAAACACACACACAGTGAACATTTGTGTTCCAACTTACAGTTAGAACTGAGCAAAACTCTGGTATTGAGGTTGTGGGATAGCCGGTCTTGGAGGTTGTGCAAAGCTGGGCGCACTCCCGTAGCTGGCTACCGATTGGGCAGTAGGACTCATCATCATCATACCACCGTTCATGCTACCACCACCAACACTACCACCAGGAGGAGGAGCCGCAGCAAAGTCATATGGATTTTGTTGTGGTGGTAGTTGACCATATCCCTGAGGAGCGGGAGGAGGCTGTTGATAGGCGGCGGCGTAATTGGTTTGTGGTGGCGGGGGTTGTTGTTGACCAAAGGGATCCATCGGTGGTTGTCCATATCCAACAGGCGATGGTTGACCATAGGTCTGTAGAGCAGCCGGTGGTTGTCCATAGGGGGATGCTGGTACTGGAGCGGGGGGTTGTCCAAAGTTTGGTTGAGCTAGCGGTGGTTGTTGTCCATACCCAGCAGCTTGAAAGGGCGATTGTCCAGGTACCGCCGGTTGAGGTGGTGGTGAACTAAGGGAATAGTTACTGTAGGGTTGTTGACCCCCACCACCATAGGGCGACGGCGGTGGTGGAGCCTGATAACCACCACCACCACCCATAAAGGATGCATCCATAGTCATACTTGATACGAAATGGGATGGTACCGGTGCCCCCATGCCACCACCAGTACTAGGAGGAAGGAAGGGTAGTGATTGTTGTGATGGTGGTGCTGGATCATCGAATAGATTAATCAAGTTCCCATCTACAGCGGCAGGAGCGGATTGGACACTGGCCGAATCTCCACCAGGAGGACCACCACCACCACGAGCTTCTCGTTCCTTCATTTCACGGATAGATGCCAATTTCGCAGCTGCAATCGCCTTCCGTTCTTCGGGGGTACAATAGGGATCATTATCTGGATCGATGGAGGAACGAGAACCATATCTACCACCACCACCCCGACTTCCACCATTCAGGGGGACACTGACCATTTCAGGTAACCCCAGTTGGAAGATTTTAGAGAATCGGAAGAAGGAAATCCCATTAATCCGTACATCAAAGGGTTTGATTTGAGGATCATCTGCCCGTGCAGGTTGTGTAATGAGATGACATCGGACGGGGACTGAAAAATTTGGAATCCTCATCTGAAACTGATGTTGAAAGACTTGATCCGAAGTCCACCCATTCATTCCGGATTCTGAAAAATGGACATCCTTCCCATCGGCAAGGATTTGACGCTTACCACTATTCAAACTCCAAATGAAAATAATTTCATGTTCACTTCCTCGGCAATGTGCACCCGTCAATCCTTGATCCAAGGCTTCCGGATTGGCAACACCAAATTTGAATGAGATTGCCTTTTTAGAAAATCCAAATGTCTTGGACATGTTCTTCACACTATAATCGACTTGGTAGGGAGCAAACATGGTGTTTGTTTACTTGGGTATGATCGATTGAAAAACCGGCAGGCAGACTTGTGACGTATGGAGTTCGTTTTTTGTGAATACTTTGCGATTTGTGGTCTACTGAACACCCCAAAAGCCAAAATCTAGTGGCTATTCACGTACAAACGTTCAGTGATAGGGTGGTTGGACAAGTTGAGGGAGTCTGTAAAGAGAAGAGAAGAGAATGCAACACTTGTGTAAAGCAACCTGGATGAGAATGGATGCAGGATCGTGAAGGAGAAAGCAAGAATCCAAATCTCGCACGATTCTTCCTTTCCGTTACGGCAATAGCGTCTACGGTGTACATCTCCACCGTAATTTTGGTATTTTTTCTTTCCGGCGCGCACCTGCTTTTTGGTACGTGGTTTCGTGATTGAATTGCCCCCGGCTGGCCGGCGATGGGATGGGATGGCGGATGCACAACCTCACATGCAACACAATAGGGAAGACGATGGTTCTTGCTTCGTTGTTTTCTTGCGGACGACGAATCCCATCCTTTCAAACGGTTCGAAAATCTAAAAATCTATACCAGTTGTCTCTATGTATTGTCCAGAGAAGGACACCGGCCCTGCGCGCTAGGACTCCCGACGTACACAGACCGCAGCAGTCAGGTTCCGAATGGCAAATGGCAAAGGGCAGAATCAGTTATGTTTGTATGTATGTATGTACCGCTGTTTATTCTAAGGGAAGCATACACATAGTAGTGGGTACCAAACGAACTACACGAGAGACGAAAAGAGTATATATTTTTTTCTTTCCCCTCCTGCTTCGAATATATATATATGTATATAGGGGGTTTTCACTCGTCTGGACCCATAGAGACCCCCCTTTTAAATCTTCTCCGCCACACATGTGGTTCGAAGCGAATGAGCTGGTGGGAACTCCTAGTATCGTATGTCGTCTACTAGGACGGCGTCAGGAATCTACCGTCGTAGTAGTAGTAGAGACTGCCAAAGAATTATGGATACAGGCTATTACTAGTAGTAGAGTGATAGTACATCTACCCATTTTATGAGATTTATTTTCCAATCACATCAAAGAAACACAAAATAGACATCTATTCTTCTTCTTCTTCTTCTTAAACATTCAATACATACTGAACAGATACTCCACCTACATAGTCACCGGTAACGACACCGTTTATGGCACCGATCGTCAAGGATGCTTCGTCATCGTCATCGTTGTTTGGTAAAGAATCATTGTCCCAAAACAAAAAGTCATCACCAAAAATCTGACCATTGTTCAGAGTAATGATAAAGGGAATATTCGCTATGGTCGTAGTATTCGAAGACGCAGTCATATTGATCTGATACCCATCCTCATAGTCCTTGGAGACCCAGATCGATGCTGGTGATTTCAAGGGCCGGTCAGAAATGATTTTCAAACTCACCTTCTTCGTTGTTACGGTACTTGCAAACCCAACAATGAGAATCTTCCTTTCTACCGAAATCACAGGGATGTCAAGATCCTTAAGATCCTTAATTTGGGATTGAGAGGCAGCAATATCCATCACCCAAACATTTCCCAATGCATTCGGTGCGACGAGTTCCACTGCAGCAATTCTACTCAGATTGACATAATTTGATGTAGATAAAGACTTGAGATTCCCCCGAAGGGAACGGGCATGGACATAGGAAGCAACTAGGCCAACCTTCAATTTTCGATATACTCGTACGGAGTGTCCCTGTACAATTCTTGTTATCACGGATCAATAGATTTAATCATGATGCAACCCGACCAGGTTTATTTGCCACACGAACGGTGACCCAGTCATGTAATGTTAGCTTCATGCATCATCTTCCTTGTCGTATTTGATCATCATTGTCGCTTTCATCATCATCCTCCTATCCCCGTCACCACCATCATCATCATCGTTGTCATCATCAAAGTCATACTAAACACTCATCTTCGTCGCTGATCTCATCATCGTCGCTGATCTCATCATCGTCGCTGATCTCAGCATCGTTGCTACCATAGTTGATCCTCATCATCATCGCCATCATCATCGTTCCTCTCTTCATGCATCATCTTCTAGATTGACGGGGCCTGTACGTATATTGAATTGAGCAGATGCACCCGTTTTTGTCCACATTAATGCCGACGCTTGAGGGGTGGGATGGGAGGAATCGTAAAACCTAGTAAGCCAGTGAGGAGACGTGTTGAGATCAAGATCACATCGTGGTAAAGGACTATCTTTGTAGTATACACCACGACAGCAGTCACCACCCGTCATCCCATTCCTGAGGATGACACTCGTCCCTACATCCTCTGGACGATAGAGCAACCGGTACAACGCTCCGCCTACTACAGCGTTGGTTGCTATGTCGGCACGTCCAATGGATTTCGGTTTCACATAGGATCCATCCAAGAATTGTAACATTTTGGAATCCTTCTTCACTGCTAATCGAACAAGCGCTAAGGTATAGGCTGATCCAACCTTTTGCTGTTCGGCAGCAGTAAGTCTTTCTTTTCTATTTTTGCTTCCACACCTGGAATCTGAACTATCCCACCAATCATCATTGGCGGGGGCTTGGGCGAGGCCTGGTGTCCATTCCGTGTTGAAGTAGTAGTTATGATTACATCCGACTGCAATCACAGCGGACCAAAGTGCCTCCAAGGGGGCGATGTCCCGACTACCATCGAGGACATACGTTTGTCCCTGAAGGTCTTCGATATCACCATCACAGATGGGTAAAATCGTCGCGGAGTGTACCTGTGGAGTCACCTGGCAACTGAAAGCCGTCGGGCCGTACGATACCACCAGACCAACAATCTTAAACAGGGTCGGCTTGGAGGAATCAATCATGGCACAATTGATGCCCTCACCACCACGAGAATGACCTACCAGAACAATCTTTTTCATGTCGATTTTGTCAAGAAAGGTACTCCCCCCCCCACGGATCACCACCATTACTATTCCATCCAGCCAGCCCATAGCTTTAGATGATGACGAATTAGGACTGATTGGGCTCCGGTACTACCCAAATCTTCCGCGTCAGAGTCTTGAGCGTTGATTCCATTGGCTGAGATAGATGCTGCGACGTAGCCCTGTGAGGCAAGAATGTCGGCAACATGATATCAATAGCCCTTCTTGTGGCTTGGGATGGCATCATATCCCTTGGGGCATGGCCAATCAAGTCCGGTGGATCCACTGGGCCCACCCTTGTAGCAGGTTGCATGTCGGCCATGCAAAAACAGGACTAAAGGATGCTTGACGCCCGATGTCAGGACAGTGGGTTGTGTGACTTCTCCGATAACCTCAATAGAGACTGGAAATTCAGTCGAGTTGAGGTTGAGACCCTTCTTAAGATTATACCATAACCGCTTGGTGGTACGATTCCCAGGGGCGGTTGGATTGACTGACACCGTTGGCGTAGTCACAGTAGAATTTCCAGTAGTAGACTGAGATTGTGCCAAATTGGCGGCGTCCTTACCATCGTGTCGTCGTCCGGACAACCATACCTGTAGATCTTGACCATCTGTAGTGATCAGATTATGTTGCCTATCAGACATGGGGAGGACAAGCTTCCCCCCCAACTCTTTAGGATTTCCTAACACCTTTTCGCTACCCTTACGAAACTTGTATTGACCACCACCCACCCTCACGGGCCGACCTGTAGTGGACGACCATACCAAATCGATCTCTCCCGACTTTCCAATTTCAACCGAAAAACCTTCCGGCAGACCCCGAGCGCTGATCGCCCATGGAGTTACCAAGACGACCAAAAAAAGAGAAGGTTCTTGTTCCTGGTGGTGGAAAAGCGCATCATGGGTAAATTGCATTGAATTTGCACTCGGTTCCCTCTTTTGTGGCACCAAACTCAAGTATTTCTTTCTTCCAGAATTGTTGGCGGCGTAGGCGATCCACTTTTGTTGTCGACGAGTAGATTCTAACCTTGTCCGAACCCCCTACGCAATTCAACGGCGGGTGAGGATGTCGTGTCTCTCGGAATCCACTCGTCAAGGGATCTTTCCTTCACCATCTGTAGACGTCGTCGTAACACACGAGGTAAAGGCATAAGGCATATATGCCTCCGTCAAGAGCGCCTCTTTCGTACTCGTGTTTACATCCTTCTGACACGATAAATATCGTATCCCGAACGGCAAAGGCTCTTAATTAATAATAGCGCACGATTGTCAACGGAAACCCAATCTAGAAAGAAATTTTTCGAAACTGACTGGGACGACACCATGACCATGACTGTGCCTCAGTTGAGTCAACCGACCGTATGCTTGTTTAACCTTGGTGTTCGTAGGAGTCAACGATCTAAAATATTCGCGACGACTGAGACAGACCAGGCGACGAATGAGCTACCCTGATGGAAGCTCTACGATTGTTTATTGTAAAAATAGAAATCATAAGCTTAGAATGACCGGCTGCTGCCGGAAACAGTCTATTCCGAATTCTGCCAGAAGTTCCATAACAAGGTAGGAACCCACCACCATCGCCTCAGGTATGGCAAGTACCTTTGTCGGGTTCCAACCTTGCCCACCAGTAATCATAGCAGTCGACGGACATTTCTGCTTCCTTCCGCGTACTGCAACGAATGGTGTACGTCACATCGTCACTTGTTGTCCTTCGACGATGGACTCTCTAGAGAATGAATCCCTCTACCGTAGTTTTTGTAGATGCTTCGGAACTGAACTTTTCATTTCACAACCACCAACTGTAGGAGCAGACCAGTAACAGGCCATTTCCAGCATCGATCAACCAACGTAATTGTCCCAAGGGTACCATCAACAAACCGATACAACATGGCACCAAGAGCACCGATTCAGCTGGGGATTAATCCGACCATGGCAGTCTATACGGTCGTTTTGGGTATAACATGTGCCGTGGCGGCCTATTCGGAAAAGTATCGTCGGAATCAGGATGATATTGATGATAAATTAATGGAACGGTACATGACGAATATGAAAGAACAGCAGGCTAAGGTACCACAAATTACTCAAGCAATACGTGGAGAAGATCTACGATTAGATGGGACGATGAATAAATGGGTATGGGGTGGAAAGGCATCTAGTCTCCCCGCAGGTGGACCGACAGGACGTGGACATTATCCTACCCAAACAGCCTTAGTGTCAACGACAGAACAAGAAACAGAGAATGAGCAACCATCAGTAGGAAATGATGGAGGAGGAAGATCTTCCAACAACAAGACAACAAGTTTGATGAACACAACAGACGAGGATGACAATGGAGTGGATGAAAGTCAACTGTCAAAGAAGGAACGAAGAAGACGAAGGAAGGAACGGAAGGAAAAACAACGACTCAAGGATCGGATGGAAGAAGAGCAACGATTGGAACTTCAAAAACAAAAATTTATATTACAAGGTGTCGCCGTCGGGACGACAGTCGGTGCGATCGCTGTCGCAGCTTCCGTCTTCTTGAGTAGTAGTACAGGACGAAAATAAAGGATGGAGGGTTTTTGGTCTAGGATCTCGAATCAAGTTCGTTTTGCTGGGGTTGAGTATCGTCGATGATCTTCCCCACCATGTACATACAGAACGAACACAAGTACAAAACAACATCACACAAAAAATGTCGATTCCTCGTTAATCACTACCTCTACCACCATTACATCATCATCATCATCCATCACAATAATGAATACTACTATGTTAACTTACACGTTACTAATCCGGTCCATTTTCTTTTGTAAAATCGTCCCCGCCTTGGCACGCTGTTCGACACATAGGCCGACACTTTCAACGTATTCCAAAACTTCATCTTCACTTGGCCGTGAAGGATCAATCGTTGATTGTTTCATGACCTTTTCAAACTCCTTTAGGGCATCCATTTCAACCTTGAGTGTTTCCATAATCAGATCGACATGCTTCTTATGTGCCTCTAGGAGAGCCCAGGCAATTTGGACGTGTTCCGATGTCGACCCAACGACTTGAACAGGGACACTCCCATTACCAATGTTTCTACTACTAGTTGTTGTTTCCTTGTTTGCCTCGTCTACTTCCGATTCGTCTTTCGTTCCAGGATCCTTCCCCTCATTCGTCTCGGAGGTATCTTCCAAATTACTCAACGATGACGATAATAATGCCATTGAAGAACCTTGCGTTGATCGTGCAAATCGTTCCTGGAGGGTACTGCATCGTCGATTACTTCCCTGTGATTTTGCATATTCCCGAAGTTCGTCCACATTGGCAATGACTGGCAAATCGGATTCATTCGTATCCATAGTTTCAAAGGATGCATTGGAGGGCGGAATATCCGGTATACCTTCGACTACGACGCCATTCGCAGTCGGAGCCGGATAGGATGTCTGTTGTGCTTCGACCGTAGACCTTCCATTGGCGGATGGTGCCTCTGGAATCCTCATTCGTTCCACTCGTGGAGGTGACTCTACGGTCACCGACAACGAGCCAGCAGTAGCAGGTACACGGCCTGGTGGTCCTAGTCCCCGCCCATCTCTTGTCGACGGATTCCATTTCGTCGTCACACCAATCGTCATAGGAATTGGTTCCACTTTGGGACGACTGTCTGTCGTCGGACGAGCAGTCCGCCTTCCCCCCCGACTACTACCCGTGACACTACTACTTCCAGCCCCGACACCGCCATTACTCATACTCACTCCCCCCCGTCGTCGACTCGTACTCGCCACAGACCCAGCTCCTCGACTACTATATGATGCGACCGACACATCATCCGCGACACTTTCCCCCGATTGAATCCTTTCTAGTGTCTTCCGGACCCGTACGTCCCGAAGTAGGTCCGAATTCGCCAGTAATCGATCAAAGATGGCCGATTGGACTCGATTAATTACTTCCAATCCCTTCTTCGCATGTTGACGGACTGTCGGCGCTGGGTCCCGTAGTGCCTTGATTAATGCCGTACCGACTTGTTCCCAAATTTGCAAGGATAAATATCCAGGTTCCGTCCATTCATTCAAGCCAACACCCAAATACATTGCGCATGCCTCCCGAACGGTCTTGGATTTGTCAGCCTTTAGCCGATCTAACCAAATGGGCATGACCATTTTGCAGGGAGTTACCGCCATGGCATCGACTACCATGTCTTGGACTGCCTGTCGTATTACCTGGACTGTCTGCGCATGCAATGACAACACGGTCGGCATAATATCCTTCAACAAATATCTAGCATCCATCTGACACTTCCCAAAGAGTTCTCCAGAAGATTCACAAGTCTTGATTACAACAGTTGATCTCGGATCCTTGAGTAATTCAGCCAGTGGACAAGCCAGGTGCCGTAATGTTGATGGCGTGTTATACCAGGCCTCGACTGCCACATAGTCTGATCCAGATGGAATCGTCGCTACTAGACTTGAAAGAGCTTGTGTCCGTTTCACCCAGTCTTCTGGCGTAGTCTTCTCAATCACGATAGCAAAGTCTCGAATGGGGCCATCTCCCAACTGCTTCCCAAAGGAAGAACCAGGCAAATGCCCCACAGAAGACTTGGGGTAACTCATCTGCTGTTGCGGCCAGAGAAAGGGGTTGTCAACACACCCCAACGTGTGAGGACGTTCTGCCGAGGGACGATGAATAACCAACAGCTGGTGATCCCCAAAAAGTGTATAGTGACGACGAGAACTTCGGTAATGAACCTGTAGTTGCGATCTATCATATCAACTCGATTTTACGGTTATTGGCGTGCTGCTCTGGTCACATGTCAAATGGTTGTTTTACAGTCCGGCCGTTGGGCCGTGACTGCTTCGACCGCCATTTAAACATGAAGAATATCATACTAGGTACGATACGTATTTATTATGGTGAGTACCATCGATGATTTGTGGATGCGGCGGCGGAATCTGGAAATCTCAGGGATTCCCGAAGGCAGACGTAAAATTCTACTAGACATTTCAGACATTATCACAGAGATTCCAAGTGACAGTGAGCGGGTATCGTTCGATGATGGACCGTTCTGTCGGAGACGATAACTGTACCTTGTACAGTACCGCATCCTTCTTCGAAAAGTGAGCATGAAGGTCCGAACCCGACATTTCTCATTGAATTTGCTTGCTATATCATTCCTTTATCGAAAGCATCCATGTCGAAATCCTTGATCCAGCATTATTCTGCAAGAACACAGACCTTTAGAGAAGTCTTCGAACAGCAGCTTTCTGTGGTAAATCGGGAGACGATTGCTAGAGAAATCGATATCCTTGTACTGACAGATGGGTTTGACGTGAATGAACGAGATGAGTACGCAATGACTCCCTTACACTTCCTAATGGACAAGGTTGACACGTTGAATATAGAAACAATCACGTTGATTCTCGGTAAACTCTTCGAATACGGTGCTCAACCGGATCTTCAAGATAAATCAGGATGGTCGGCTGTACATGTACTCATGAACAAGGTTAAACCATTGAATAGAGAAACGATCATGTCGGTCTTTGACGTACTTGTGAGACATGGCGCCGACCCGAACTTAAAGTGTTCAACGGCTGGATCGACGCCATTACACATTCTAATGAGGAGGCTTACCCCGTTGAATGTAGAGACTATCTCGATGATGATCGACAAACTCTTCGAGTATGGTACTCAACCGAACCTTCAAGACAAAGCAGGATGGTCGGCCTTACACATCCTAATGAACAAGGTTGACCTGTTAAATAGAGAAACGATCATGTCGGTCTTCGACATACTTGTGAGACATGGAGCCGACATCAACGTAAAATGCGCAACGCTTGGGTCGACGGCATTGCACCTTCTCACAAGGAGGCTTACCCCATCGAATGTAGACTCCATAACGATCATGATGGGCAAACTTTTCGAGCATGGTGCTCAGCCTGACATTCAAGATAAGGTAGGATGGTCAGCGTTGCACATCCTAATAACGGCTGATCCCTTGAATAGAGAAGCAGTCCTACCGGCGTTTGACCAACTTGTGCGACATGGCGCCAACCCGAATGTCCAATGTGCGATGGTTGGGTCGACGCCATTACACATTCTCATGAGGAGGCTTTCCACGACGAATGTAGAGACTATCATGTTGATGCTAGATAGACTCTTCCAGCACGGTGCGCAACCTGACATACAAGACAAATTAGGATGGACGGCATTGCATATCCTCATCCATAGAACGATCATGTCGATGCTCAACGAGCAGGCATTACGACATGGTACCAACCAAAACAACCCTATGGATGATTCTTTTGGATCATCATCCTTGGCAGCTGAAGCCGTGAGTATAGGGACGATCATGGTCGTAATTGACAAACTCATTGACCATGGTGCTATTCCGGACCTTCAAGATAGTTCAGGGCGGACACCCTTCCACATCTTACTATCGAAGCTGGACTTGACGAATGGAGAGACTATTTGGTCCGTACTTGACAGACTTGTGGAAAACAGTATGGACTTGAACGTCAAGGATGGAAAGTTCGGTTCGACCGCCTTGCATATCGTAGTGGATAAAGTCAACGAGGCGACGGACGAGACGATAGTAGCAATCCTTGACAAACTAATCAAGTATGGAGCAAACTCGAATCTTCAAGATGAAAATGGACAGACCGCCTTGCATATTCTCGCCAAGAAATCACACATGGGTGGGGTGGGTGGACCTTTCATTGGGAAGTCACAGTTCTATACCATCTTACGACAACGAATCGATCCTACTACAATCCCCGATCATGACGGATATCTCCCACTCCATTATATGGGTTACCCTTCTGCATTCGATCCCTCGACCGCCTTTCTATTGCTTCAACATGATGCGGGATTATTCAGTCATCAATAGGTCGAAAATGAACTCTACTAGTAGGGGGTAAAAGACAAAAAGCCCATCGATTCCCGCATGTTTGCTGCATGGATGTCTTGACTAGGTAGTTTCGGAATCGATTCACAGTCAGCACTAGTAGAACAGCTGATTAGGGGTTGCGTTATGACCATTCTGATGAATGACTATGGTATAGAGAACCAACGTGCTAGTCTACCCGTAGAGCCATTCTCTCTTGCGAATTTCACGTCGAAAGCAAGAGATAACATGTATATAGTAGATACTTGGAATAGGTAGGTAAGTAAATACCTATCGAATCACGAACCCTTCGTCGAAACGTGCAAACAAGCAACCGGAACAAGGGGAACGAAGACGTCGATCGAGGAGAAAGTGTGTTTGAAGGGTGTCCTCTCTATACTAGTAGAGTCATTCTGATCTATCTCTGTTTGAAATCTTTGTTCGTTATTTTCCTTAAGTAAAGCATTGCTCCCTTCCAAGATCCATAGCTTCGATGTCTCTCTTTCTTTCTCTTTCTCCATAGTCCATTCCAAGAATACTGGTACAGGACCCTGCAGCAGGGACATCCAGTAGCAAAGCAAGCATTCCATACACAATCCCTTGATTCCCATTGTACCCAATTTCGGTACTCTCATTAGGATCCTCCCAACCTTTACGGTTTTCCCTCTTACTTATTTATTCATTCTTTCGTCACCGTGCCCTTTTCCTCGGAAAAGAAAAAACCAAATATCTGGACTCTTCACCCCAGCATGAAGATCGATCCACGAGTTACTACGACTACTACCATTCGAAAGGATGACATTCTGATGGGCCGGGGCGGTGCAGCCAACCGAAACTGTGGTAATCTCATGTATCGTCGTCTTGTGGCCAAGTACCGTATGGCCTACCAACAAGCACATATCAATGAAAAATCAATCATCCGAGACACTGTCATCGCTGAGGTGAAAGCATCCTCCGGCCGCTTCGTCGAGGCGATTACCCAAGAGGATGAATCGATCGTGTATCGGCCAGTGACCTGCCGAACAATCATCAAGAAGAAGGTCACACAAGCCCTTCGTGATGCTAGAAACGGGATATCCTCCCCATCCATCAAGGTCCAATCCAGCACCACGAAGAAAAGTCACCGTACGAAGACAAAGATTCCCCGTGCGAAGACCAAAATGCCTCCACGTAAAGTTCGAGGAAAAAAGGTGGATCTCAGAAAAACCGCTCCAACTGTGATGCAGGTCACCCAACAAACCAGACTCCTCCGAGGTTCGTGTTCGTCGATCCTAGCTGCAAAGGAAATCGATGTCGATCATCAAGAGCTTGGAGATGCCTCGTCATCTATCAAGAAAACAATCATGAGAAGGAACAGTCGTCTCCCAATCAAGACGTTCCCCATCCACACGAAAACGATACGTAATACCGAGCCACTCCACGACGATGTACTGGATTTGTTGTCGATACCTCTCGTCCCGACTCCATTTAAAATGTTCAACACAC
>Ga0194115_10003791_pt1 | contig 16749 bp, 8 predicted proteins | sample TA2MahsurfametaG_3_FD_148656 | JGI IMG/M metagenome (GOLD analysis project Ga0194115, IMG submission 148656) | Freshwater microbial communities from Lake Tanganyika, Tanzania - TA2015002 Mahale S4 surface | ecosystem: Environmental > Aquatic > Freshwater > Lake | place: Tanzania: Lake Tanganyika...
TCGCCCATATTTGTGGGATCTGCCGCGGCTATCGCGTAGTGTATTCCAGCGCCACCTTCTATAGGGTTTACTCGAGAGAATGTAACGCTACCTGCTGCGGTGCCATTGACGTAAGCATCCAGTTTTGTGCCGTTGTACACTACAGCGAAGTGGTACCACGCATTCAAGGGCGTCGCAACTGTAGACGCGACTGAAGATATTCCGACGCCGTTCCACATGCCGAACTTCATCGTCCCTGCCACCATCTCCATCTGGGAGTCGTGCCAACCTGCTACGTTCGGTAGCGCAGCTTTTCCAATTTCAGACAACAATACGCCGTTGTCCATTGGGTATGCCCACATCATGATTGTTGTCACGTCGGTCGGCACCTTTGAGGCCAGCGAAGTGTTCGTGATGAGGACGTCGTTGGTCCCATCGAACGTGAGGTATCCGTCGCTGTATGTGGGACCGTTGCTGAGCGTCGCATTGCTGTTTCCTTGCAGATCAATGACGGTGGTTCCGCTGCCTGGATAAGAAGCTGCGTCGTTTATATCATAGTTCAGTACTAGGCCTGCTGTGACTATTTCACTCACAGGTGGCTTATAAAAACCAAAATTAAATCCGCTGCCTATTCCTAGGTTGTTTTTTGAAAAGCCTTGTCCAAAGCCGCTGGCCATACCTCAACCGACGCCGCCGAAGCCGTTGGAGCCTGTGACGACCAGGAAGTTTTTTGTTGGTATCGTGGTGAGGCCTGCGACGACGTTGAACGCGACTGATGCCCCTGATGATCCCGAGACAAAGATCCTGTCTGTTCGAAGTTCACCTGAAAAAGATTCTGACCCGCTGAGGATGAAGTAGTTCGAATTGGCTGATTTCAGACCGTTCTCTGTGAACGCGACGGCGATGACGGCTGTCGATGCGCTTGTATTCTTTATCGTGATGAAGCGTGTGACGCCGGCGAAGTTGATTTCTTTTGTTGACCCTAGGGTGACGTTGGAAGACGTCACGAACGGCATTGCCGAAATTTGATATGCAGGAACGAAACCTTCGTGTGGATACGGGTTGTTGAGAGACATTGCGATCAATAAATATTAAATTACTCAGTTATTAACTATTAACATAGAAATAATTGACCAAGTCGCGACGTTTATTTCGTGTTGTCTATTTTCTATTTTCTATTTTCTATTTTCTATTTTCTATTTACGTTAACAAATCTTGTGGTTAATATACAGCAGGCTTGATAACAAGAGATAGAAAGAAAATATATGAGCACAGATAATCGTGACCAACGCAATGCGGTATTTACGGGACAACCGGGATCTGCGGTACCTACGGGGGTAGATCCGCGCACGCCTATGCAGTCGGCTGCTGACAAAGTGAAGGCTGAATTTGGTTTGGATATTCCTTTGGAGACGGTACCGTTGCCGTCTTCGGGTAAGGTATATTCACAAAGTTCATCTTTGTTTGGTGCAGAGACTTTGGAGATAAGACCGATGACGGCCCGAGAGGAAGATATTTTGACGTCACGCGCGTTGATTAAGAAGGGAACGGTTATTTCTGAGTTGATTAAGTCGTGTTTGGTCGATCGTAGTATTAATCCTGCCGAGTTATTGGGTGGAGATCGTAACGCGTTGATGGTTGCGATTCGAATTACGGGATATGGACCTGATTACAACGCTGAGCTTGAATGTCCTGAGTGTAATAATAAGTCAGCGCATGCTTTTAATTTGGCTGAATTGCCTGTCAAGCGTTTGGATATTGAGCCGATTGCGCTTGGCACTAATTTATTTGAGTTTATTTTGCCAAAGAGCAAGAAGCGAGTTAAGTTTCGTTTCTTGACAGGTCGTGATGAAGAAGAGATGGTGACGACTGCCGAGAAGCAGAAGAAGTTGGGATTGGCAGGCGAGTCTAACGTTACGAACAATTTGATGCATGCGATTGTGTCGATTGAGGGTATAGAGGATCGGGCGAAGATCGCTAGTTTTATTAAGATGATGCCGGCATTGGATTCGTTAGCGTTGCGTAATTATATTAAGGATAACGAACCTGGCGTGATCATGAAGCAGGAGACGACGTGCCCTGTATGTGGTCATTCCGAGGAGGTGCCGATGCCGCTCGGCGTCAACTTTCTTTGGCCTTCGGCCGGAAGATAAGGAATTATTGATCCTGGAACCCGCCTTTGCTTTGATGTATTATGGCGGGTTCCTGTGGAGAGACGTTTATAATTTACCAGTGTCATATAAGCGTTGGTTTATTGAAAGAATTAATAAAGAGTTAACTCGTACTAATGAGCAAGGTAGTACGTCCTCGCGAGCCTTGCATCAAAATTCTCCTGAGGTTGCGGCCTTGCAGGGTAAATCGCGTTCTCAAGTGCCTAGTCGATTGCGACGATTCACTTAAGGGGGTAGTTTTTTCTTTTGTGTATTATTTATCAACGTGTACACCTGAGGAGTCGCCGTGGAAAGCAAAGAGCCAATTAACGAATTAAGGGTTAATTTATTAGGAAAAGTTTTTTTTGCTACGCTTGGGGCGTGGCTCGTCGGTAAGTATGTAAATACTAAGTTGCGAGGAACGCAATCGGAGATTGAGGCGATTGGTAATGCTCTTGCTGCCTCTAGGCGATTTCAGGATGAGTTGAATCGACCTGGTGCGAGCATCGAATCCGTCGTTCAAAAATTGGGCATCAAGCACATGTCTGCTTCAGAGTTTGAGAGGGTATTAGGAGTACCTTGGCCTCTTTGACGCCTAACTTTTAACGGAAATTATGGTGTTAGGAGGTGGCAGTTCTGGTGGAGGAGGCGGCAGGGGTAGAAGTCCTGGTCCGTCAAAGGATGATTTATCAATAACCTCACAAATGGCAAGGTTGATGACACAGATGGAGGTGTCAAGCAACAAAATAGCTGAATCGTTCGAGACGCAAGCTTCGGCGTCTGCTAAGATGGCAGACAATATGAAAGGAATGCAGACGGGTGAAGTTGTAAATCAATTGATGCAAGTCAACGTGACGTTGAAAGAAGTCTTGGTGGCGTTACAAAATCTTAACACTACTTCGATTGCAACTTTTCAAGCTTTAGCGTCGGGTGCATTGGCCGCGGCGTCTGCATCCGAAGAATTAGCCGCTGCCGTCAATGAAGCAGGAACTGCAGCTGATAAATCGAAGACTTCGATGGATAAATTAAGAGAAGCGTTGGCAAAAGATGAGAAAAGCGCCAAGGGACTCAAGAAAAAACTACAAGCATTAGGAGATTATTTAGAAGACGAATTTCCAGTAGCTGTCGGTGCAGCTTTAGGCGCGCTGAGCGGATTGAAACAGGGTTTTGATAATCTGACATCTATAGGCAGTTCCATTTTAGGTTTTGCTGGGTCTGTTGTCAGCGCGTTGTGGGACATTGGTATGGCTATTTTATCTTTACCAATAAAGATATGGGATAAGTTAATTAGCATGGCCAAGAAGGGCGGCGGTATTAGCGAGTTTGCCGAAGCCATCAATAACTTGAGAAAAGAATTCGCGGAATTTGGTCCGGTCGGAAAGTCTATAAAAGGCGTTGCAGCTCAAATGCCAGGATTCGTAGGTAGTCACAGAGAGATGTTCTCGCTGTTTGGAAATACTGCCGATCGTATCAAGAAATTGACCGAGCTCTATAAGGCCGGCTGCGCTGCAAGGTTATGTTGGCGAAATGAACAAAAACGGCGGCGCGATATTACAATTTCAAAAAGGATTAGGCGCTACAGACGAGCAAATGGGTCTTCTTGCCCAACGCTCTCAATCTACTGGCAATACTTTAACTCACGAGTTAATGGATATAACGAAACATGCGACGCACATGGCAAAGGCTTTTGGTAGAGACCACAAACAGATGTCGATGGCTATGATAAAAGCGACGTCCGACGTCGCGCATTTCGGTAGCATGTCGATAAAACAAGTTGGTGTCGCCGTAACATATTTTCACAAGTTAGGTGTTGAGGTAGATAAAATCGTTGGCGTCATGGATTCATTCTCAACTTTTGATGAAGCCGCCGACAAAGTTTCAACGTTAAACCAAGTTTTTGGAACGAGCATCGACGCGATGAAGTTGATTAATGCCCAGAGTCCTGACGAAACGATCGAACATTTGCGAAAAGAATTTGCGCGAGCTGGCATCGATGGTGAAAAAATGACGCGCGCTCAAAGAAGCTTAATCAAATCCATGACAAATATGGATGACGCCGAACAAAAGCTTGTGTTCTCGTCGAAGAATAGAGGAATATCGTTAGACAAGATCAGAAAAGAAGGGGACAAGGCAGAAAAGAAAACGTTAACACAAGCTGAAGCAATGTCGAAGTTAGCCGATTCGATGGATCGCGTTCTTAAGTCGGGAGAGTCTAAAGAAGGTGGATTTTTTGCTCACTTCTTCGAAGGATTCGTTGATGGAATTGCAAGAACCAAAGAATTTCAAGGATTAATGAAAAATATCAATCGCTCCTTAATGGAGGTTTACCAGGCGGGCGTCCGCTTAGGCAAAGCATTTGTGGAATATTTTCCGGGAGTCAAAGATTTTTTAGAAGGCTTGAAAGAACTTTTTAATCCTGTCGTGTTTTCGAAGTTAGCCAATGGTGTAACCAATATATTCATTGATTTTTTTAAAGATCTTGAAAAAGGTAAAGCGTCGTTTCCCGATTTGATGGATCGACTGAAGAAAAAGTTTTTTGAGTTTTTTAGTACCGAGTCGATAGCGGGTCAAAAGTTGTTGGGCGGTTTTGAAAAAATTATGATGGCTATTCGGGTTATTTTGGCTCAAGGTATCAAGTGGGTCATGGAAACGTTGACCGGATTTATTAAAGATATCGTGAGTTTTATTAAAAATCCCACTGATATACCTGGCGTTGGTGGTCTCGGCGATGCCGCGCAGTCTTATATTAGTCCCATTGCGTTAGCTTTTAGAGAAGGTTGGAACGAATTATGGCCAGCGTTGCAAGAACTTTTTACGGTTTTATTTGAAAAATTGAAGGCTTGGTTAGTTCCTAAGGCCGAAGCGTTTTTTCGAGAATATTGGCCTTATTTAGCTGCGATAGTTTTTGGTCCTGCGATTTTAATGGGTTTTGTTGGCGCTGCCACAGTTTTATTAGGAAAAGCAGTCGTCGGTATAATATCGAAAGCGTTCGGTTCAAACGACGTTCAGAAGTCCTTGCTTGAACAACTTGCAAAAATTAATGAAACGTTAGCAAAAAATGCCGGTGCTGCGTCTGCACAACCATCTATACCTAACATGTCTCCTAAGGACATTCGTAAATTAAAACGTATGGAGGCACAATTGAACTGGATAAAGATAAAACAGTTCTTAGTGGGATTTGCAGGCATCGTTGCTATCGGTCTAGCTGCTTTTTTTGCGGCAATTTTTGTAATAAGAAAATTTAAGATAAGGACAGAGGAAATTCTGATGGCCGCGGCCGCGATGGTCACTGTTGGTCTGACAGTTTTGATGGTTACGCCTGCGCTTAAAGTTATTGAAAGAATGAAAGAAATAAATCCATCAGATCTATTAAAAAAGATGGGAGCTATTGGTTTATTCTTGGGCGGTGCCGCATTAATAGGCATCGGTGCAGCAAAACTTGTAAAAGAAAGTGGGATTACGAAAGAAGACGCCGCTCTTGCAGGAGCCATTATGACAGGTATGATAATATTGGCGACAGCAACAGCAAAATTGAGCGAAAAATTAGCAGATATAGACACGAAGAAATTAAAAAAGGGTGGTTTGATTATTCTTGCGATGTCTGGTCTTATGTTAATTGTTGGAACGGCTGGCGCAGAAATAGTAGATTCAGTTAAAGGTTTCAATGAAGCCCAAATAAAAAATGCCGGATTGGTTATGGTCGGGACGATGGGCGTCATCGGAATGCTAATTGCTGCTTCTTTAGGGCTTGGAGCAGTTATAGAAAAAGGCGGGGCAAAAGGTGCTGCAATTGCAGCTATCGGAGTTGGAGTGTCTTATATTTTGACAGCACTTTTGATGCCTTTGATGGAATTGATAATGGAAATTGGTCAATTCTTAGTTGAAAAGACGATGGGAATTAAAAAGGAAGATGTCGATGTAGCTTTAGGTACATTGAAGGTTGTCGGCGGCGCGGTCGGCATTGCAATTGCATCGATGGTTTCGGGTCTCGCCGGCGCAGGGATCGCCGCGATCGCTACGATCGCTGGTAAATTTTTAGGAGTTGACCTAAAGGGTCAGATGACTGGCTTAATCGATCAACTTGTCGGCGTTGCGTCGAATATTGTTACGTCTTTAAGTCAATTTAGGTTTGACGGGAGCGTAGAGAAAAAAATTGATGTTTTACAAAAAATAGCTGTTTCAGTTGGAAAAATTACTGAGGTTTTGCCGAATATTTTAGATAAATTAGATTTTAGTTGGTGGGAATCTTCTGAAGATCAAGCTATTAAATTGCAAAGAGTTGCAGACCTTGCTAAAGAATTATTTACAGGCTTAACTGGTTTGATGAAAGAAATATTCGCAGGAATACGAAGAATGTCAGCAGACGAAAAATCAATCGCTGCTGCCGAAGCGCTAGGTCCTATGTTGGAAGGAATAGCGGGGATCGCTAGCGCATTTTCTAATTCTTCTTTGTCCGACGCGTTTAAAAATATAGACGATAGTGATTTCTTCGCAATGCCAGACATCATTGCGAAAATGAAAGAATTAACCAAGGAGACTGGTACACAAATAGTTGAAGTTATTAAGGGCGTAAACCCTCTTATAGAGGCAGCGAAAAACATTAAAAATGTTGATGGTATTAAGGCAGTTGGAGTATTAATGCAAGCTATTGCAACGATAGCACAAGCCATTACTCCGTCCAAAGAAACCTTGACGTTATTAACCCAGGTTTCAAAAAACTGGGGTGAAAATACGACGGCGACCTTACGCTCGTTAACAGAGTATATGAAGAGCACCGCGAGCGTTTTAACGGGTCAAGGAGAGGGTGGCGATGGTAAAGGCGGTCTTATTGGCGCGGTGGTAAATCAATTAGAACCTTTATTAAATAAGATGAAGGACGTAAAGATTGATGATTCTACTGCTAAAGCGATTGGGTCGATAGTAGACATAGTCAAAGTAGCTGTAGATCTTGTCATCGGTATATCAACGGTAGCTAAAGATGTTAGTGCCGCGGGGGGCGTAACTTTCAACGATGCCATTGGTGAAATAGTGAAGCAAGCGGGACTAATGTTAGATTCGCTTTCTAAGAATCTTACTTTTATGGTGTCCGCTTTAGCAGGTGGCCTTGTCGTGGCAGCGGGTCAAATGACGCCAGAACAATTAAAAAACCTTGAACCGCTAGGCAAATTAATCGAAAGTATTTTAAAACTCGTCGTAGCATTAATGCCGCAGCCTTCGTGGCCTCCGCCACCCGATCCATCTAAGGTCGCTGCCGGTGCCTTGATCGTGACCACGATGACCGCGTCTTTTCCGTCGATCAAGCAAATTTTGTTGGATCTTAAGGAAACGCTGCCAGCTTTAATTCAAGCGATGGTTACGTCTATTGAATCGTTAAAAATAAGCAATGCGTTTAAACTAACGGCCAACTTAGATACAGTCATTAAAATATTCGAACTTTTGCCAAAAATTGCGGAATTGGGTAAAGTGATGGGCAGCGGAGCAGAAGAGGCGACCGGCGTTAATTTTAGTTTAGCAGAAGGCAAAAAATTAGGATTTGCGATGGACGCTATAGCCTTTGGTCTTTTAATGATGGTCGATACAAAATTTTACCAAAAAGAAGGTGGCATCGGCGAGGCACCATTGAGATCCTTAGTAGAAAATGCTTTTGGTTCTAAAAATACCGATGTGTGGACAAAAGCCAGCGTATTGGGCGCCGTTTTGGATCCCGTAAAAGTGTTTGTTCAAAATCTGGGTAGCATCGTCGAGGTTGTGAAAGGTCTCAAGAGCGCAGCTACTGACTTTGCTTCATCCAAAGAAGAAGGAAAATTAATTGCTGCGGGTGTCGACGCGATAGCGTGGACGTTCGGCTATCTTGTTGATACGAAGATATATAACGAGGGTGGCGGCGCCGGTCGCGCACCATTAGTATATTTAACCGATATTTTTACTGGCGAAAATGAAAAAATTTGGAGTGGAGCCGACGCGGCTATATACAACTCTTATTCGAAAGTCGATAGCATCGCCACAAATTTAAAAAACGTCGTCGACGCGTTAGCACGTATACCTGCGACAGCGACTGACTTTGAGGCTTCAAAAACGTGGGGTAAAGGAACTGTCGCTAGCATTGCTGGAATCACTTATGCTTTAGGTTCTATCATGGACACGGGGATGTACAATGAGATGGGCGGCGAAGGCAACGCTCCTTTGGTACAGATGGGTTTAATGTTCGATGGCGCTAATTGGAAGGGCGCGCAGGATCTTCAAAACAACATGAATAGCATAGGCAATTTTTTGCTTGATTTGACCGAAGTTGCGACTCTAATGAATGGTCTAGAAGGTAACATAATACAAACAGGCAAGTCTGCTTATGCGCCTATGGTGGATGCCATCGAAGGAATGATAAACGCGATTGTAGATATTGATAGCGTTATTTCGGGAGTTCAAAGTATCGACATCGGCACGACGCTCGATCGTTTTAAGGCTAACTTCGGTGAAGCCTTGGGTCAACGAGGCCAACACTATGTCAAGGCGAAGGACTTGACGATCAACGTAAACTTCGTGGTGATGATCGATGCGACGAAGATAGAAGGCGCGATTATCAGTAGCGACTCAAAGATAAAACAACAAATAAATACCGTATACGAAGCGGTTGGTGAAATTCCTGCGTCGGAAGTGGGATTAGATAAAAATCCTAACGGACCGTTCCAGCAGATGAAAAACAATTATCGTTGGTGAGATCGTGAATAGCCATGGATAGAAAAACAAAAAAGGAATATCTTCAAAAGTTGAATTCGGATAAGTTTTACATTCATGCCTTATCTTTTTTGAAGGATGAAGCCGAGAAAAAAAAAATAAAAGCATTTGCCGAAGACGTTTTTATACAGATTTTGAAGGGCGGTCACGACGCGAATCAAATTGTGCGAGAACATCCTGAAAAGTTGGTAGATGTTGTTGAAGGCAGAATATCTAAAGATAAGGAACCCGATCCTGCAAAAAACGAGTGAGATTTAAATGGCCGATAAAAGCAAAGATACAGGTACAGGTGGAATAAACATCGCCGGCAAAGTCCAGACGATGGATGTCGGTGTGCCTGACTCAGAAGCCGCGGCCCAAACACCAGTAGATTATTCTTCAGGAGACATTACCGTCGATAAGTCGGTGAAAGACATCTCTAAGCCTGTCAGAGAAACATTCGCGAAGTATCTGAGTAAATCGACGTTGGGCATCGTCGGCTCGTCGCCCCACAAGAACGTGTATCCGGTTGGTTCCGGAGAAGGTACGCAAGTCGATCAACTTAAATTAAAAGATGCGAACGGTAACCCGACGTCTCCAGGTTCTCAGAATAATGAAAATAAATTTGCCACAGGTTTTAACAGCACAATTGCGTCGAATAATCCTGCCGGCATCAAGAGAGGTCTAGCGTCTGGCGATGCGCCCGATGGCAATACACTCTTGTCAGGCGCTTCCACACCCGCCCGTGCTGGTACTGACTTTATTAAGTTCGTATCATCGACTGATACCACCGGTCTTAAGGATCCTATAAAAAAATATACGCGTAACTTATTGGAGTCTAATTTAAACGATCCATTCGGATCAAAATCGACCGACGTCGTTGGTATAAATAAAACGACAGATCTTGAAACAGACGGTGGTACTTCAAAGGCTGTATTAGATTCGACAAAAACGATGCCGTTTGAAGTCGAATCCGAGCTCGTTAGAACCTTGACTGTTGAAAATTATTATCCTGTCGATTCTCCCGTAGATGGACAAACGCTAGCTTTTAATCTTTTTAAATTAAACGTGGCGAATGGACTTGCTGCGACCAACAACAATGCCGCATTCGCGAACATAAATATAGGCGCCGGCGCGTCGATATTTTCCAAGGGTAAACTTACCATTATCGATCCGCAAAATAGTTCCAAAAAATTACCGAATGGTAACGAGTTATTGCCAGGTGCTACAGAACCTGGCGAAGCGGGTCATTATGTTAAACTATCAGGTCCTCTAAATGATCCCATCAAGTCGTATGTTACAGATTTGTTCGCTCGTAACATAAGACCAATTGGCGAAGTTGACATTTATAAGCGCGGTGAATTATTCGATCAGTATTTTTTTGGACCGATAAATTTGCACATTGCGCAAGCAGAGGATATTGGTACCTTTGATAATATAATTGCAGATCCGTCGAAGCGAAGGCTAACGCGCAATGAAGCGTTAGCAAAATTAAAAAGAGAAGTTGCCGGTGAAGATGGACTTGGTGGTATACCCAACAACTTTACGCCATTCGATACGAAAAAGGTCGAAGATTACCAGGTCGCGAACGACGAAAATTTTGATAGCGATTATTCTTTGACCAACAATGGTTTTCCTCGTTCTCCCATGGTAGAACAAGGCGTTATCGACGAATCTGCTACTTGGAAGTTTGAACCTAATCTTACGAACGTATCGTCTTATAGCGCCGAAGCTCTAACAATATTAGGAACGAACATTAGACGAGGCAAAAGTGATTTTGTCGGACCAGATGGTAACGATCTATTACGCCGAGCCGCGCCTGTCGTAACTAATCAAGCGCAATTTATTAAGTTAACAAACTTGACAGACGACACGCCTGTAGCGAAGTATGTTGGTGCTGTTCTTGAAAAGAACAGGTACAATGCTGGGAGTCGCTTCGTTAATACGAATACTCCTGGCGCTGTTATAGGTTCCAGCGGGGAACAAGGTCAAAGTTTTGAAAATATTTCAGACGACGTATCCGCGTCTGATAGACCTAATTCGTTTCTTGAGAGAACGAAGTTGTATTCACCGCGGTCGCTTAAATTGGGCGAATCGCCGCAAAGTACAATTCGCCGCGGCGAGCAAGTACAAGGTTATACCTTTAGAAGATTAACCCGAATCGGTACGATATTACAACTTCGCGCTGCGGGTGAGCTTACCTTCTTAGCACAAGACGATGCCGACCCGAGATCTAATACACAACAGCTCGCCGCGTTGCTGCCTGGAGCTGGACAATTGTTACCCGGCGTTCCTTTTTCAAGAGAATTATTAAATGTAACGGAAATCGTAAAATTTTTACCTGACGACGATATCTCAGGCCTGTTTAATTCTGCTGCCAAATATGAAGGTGAACTAATCGACATCGGTCGTTCGTTCGAGGGCACAGTAAATACGACTTTAGAAAAATTTTCAGGTTTTTCAGCGATTGGTTTAATTGTTCTGTCGATAGTCATGGTGGCGGTAATCTTGGCAGCTGTTAATGCGCTATTCGGTGGATTAATAGAAAATGATTCGCTTAATAAATCGAAGGATAGACCGGGTGGCAAAGCCTGGACTGACGAAAACCAGCTACGTATGGGCGTTTTTCAAGAAGCACAAATTGGTGGTGGCGGTAATATAGTGACTGACATTATGGCGGCTGCGATGGATAAGTCTGCGGCAATTCGGTTGTTTGGTATTATGCCTACCTACAACGTAGATTACTCTGATGCTCTTATGCGAGGCTCGTTTGCATTTTTCGGTCTTGGCGCAGACCCGCCACAATTGTTAGCGTTTCCTGGTCAGGTAATTGTAACATCTCGAGCGATTATTCGGGGCGTTGCGCAGCTGGTAAAAGCGTTAGCAGATTTGGCGCTTACTTTTGCGGCAGGAAGTATTACGTCGGCTATTTTTAAACTTTTGGACATAATAGAAGTCATAAAAAATTCTAGGGTGATCAAGGCCGTTAATACTTTCTCACAATTAGGCGATCGAACTGTTTACACTATAAATGAAGGCGATTATTCGACGGATTGGGAACCAGAACCCGGTCAAAAGGAGAATACATCAAACGTGTCGGCCCCCGGTGGCAATAGTTCCAATTTGGGTTCTATGATATTAGGCGACGTAAAAGAAAAGTATCAAAGGACTAAACCCAACGATAGAACACAATTTGGTAAAAAGTTTTCCGAAATAGATTCTATTGTTAATGCAAATAAACACGCTTTTGTAAATGAAGACGGTGATTTAAACGCTAAGTATGTAGGTATTTCGCATGCAAAAAATAGATTGCAAAATTCAAGAGCTTTAGCGTGGTCAAGTTATCGATCGCCGTCTTTATTGCTTGATCCAACGAACGTACCTTTATCGATCGCGTTAACGCCAGAATCTAGCAATGCTCGGTCTGCGGGTGTGCCTAACATCTCGAGTACAGATGTAGCAGATCGACAATTTATAAGAGAAAATGGCACAAATTCGCCGAGAATCGACGCCGACACCGTCGCTAAGTTTGAAGAAGCGATTGATGGCGAATACATGCCGTTTTATTTTCACGATTTAAGAACTAACGAAATCATCGGTTTTCATGCGTTTTTATTAAGTTTAAGCGACGATTATACCGCGAACTATGAGTCGTCACCTGGTATCGGTCGTTTGGAACCCATAAGAACGTATAAAGACACCCAAAGAAAAATAGGTTTAAGTTTTATGTTACCCGCGCTTGATAAAAACGATTTTAATCACATGTGGGAAAAAATTAATAAACTAACGATGTTGGTGTATCCGCAATTTACGCGTGGAAAACAGTATAAAAATGAAACAGCGGGAATTACATTCGACAAACCTTTCACTCAAATGGTTGGTGCGGCGCCAATGATACGATTAAGATTGGGAAATTTATTGCGATCAAATTATTCTAAATTTAACATCGCAGGCATTTTTGGTTTAACTTCCGGAGAAGCTGTTTTGCCCGATTCAAGTCAATCTCCTAACACAGTCGTAAAATTAGTGATTGACAAGGCCCAACACGAAGTAATAAAAAAATTTAAAGCCGACAAAAGAAACAAATATAAGGTCGATCGACTTTATAAGTTAAACAAAGGAGAAATATATAGAACTCAAATTGACAAAGCAACTAGCGCGCGATTAGGGCTGCCTTCGTCTTCGCCTACTCCTGCGGCGGCGGCGACACCACAGCCCGCTGCTGAACCGGAGGAAGGTATTCGGTATAAGGAGAAAGGCGACTGGTATCGAACGTTCGAGTCCGATTCTAGTTCGGTACTAAGATTCAAAATAACAAAAATATTACCAGAAAACACTAATCAGGTCCCGGAATACGCTGTCGGCATTTTTACTGTAGAAAAAAAAGCTAATGAAAAAGAGCGTAGCACGATGGAATCGCCTGCCGATAAGGAATATTACGTGCCGATCAAAGACATCGAAATGGATAGCGATACCCAAAAAGCGTATGAAACTGACATGCAACTAGAGGTAGAAAAGCAAACTGGAAAGATTGCTGCCGCCCGTGGTGCAGTCAACGAATTTTTAGATCCGAAAAAAAATGCCATAATAAGATCTTTTGAATCTACCAAGGGCAAGGGTCTGGCAGGATTCATAGATTCACTTTCTTTTGATTGGTATGACAGAACTACTTGGGACATGGCCGAATCGCGTAAAGCACCAAAGATGTGTAAAATAACGATATCATTTACGCCAGTTCACGACATCACACCTGGTCTCGATGCGGCCGGCAATAATCGAGCGCCAATATATCAACTCGGTCCATATGCGACCGAACTAGTGAGAGGATGAAATGGCTTTTAGCAGATACGCTAGAGACGGTTTGGGAGTAAGCGGCGAAGGGTTAACTCTCACGCGTGCCGCGCCTTTTATTAGGCGTGCCATAAAAAGTGGGCGTATTACGCCGCAGTTAACTCTTACAACTACGCAGGCAGACAGATTAGACACAATAGCTGGTGAAGTATATGGCGATGCTAGGTATTGGTGGGTATTAGCTGCTGCTTCTGACATAGGTTGGGGTTTACAAGTTCCGCCAGGAACGATAATCAACGTAATCGATTTACAAACCGTCGAAAGGTTTATCGTTTAATGACTGAAAAAAAGAATCCTAATTTTGCGAACGAGTTAACCGATTTTTATAGAATTTTGTCGCCCATCGATTCTTTTATCGTGAATAATTCTAGTGTCGACGGGTCAGTTGGTGCCACAACTCTGGCGGCTGGTAAACCCGCGGATCCAAATACTGTTTCGGAAATAAAAAAGTTGTTGATAGAAGGTTTTAAAAGTGGCAAAAACATTACAGAAAGAAAAGAAACTGTAAATAAAGCAATCAATAAATTCCCGGACGGCGCCGAGGCTAGGTTTTTTAAGGACGTAGTAAAAGGACTTTTTAATGTAGCTTATCAATCTTTTAATAGCGAAACTACAGATTATTTGTATAGTCAATATTTCGCTATACCCAACATACAAAAAAGCGCATCCGCAACGACGTCAGTAAAGCCGGCCAATAAGCAACAGAAGAAAAGCGCGGAGCAAAAGAAAACAAAGGCGAAAAAAGAATTAGCCAAGGCTGAAAAAAATCTATCTAATATAAAAAACAAGCCTAACAAAAATAGAGAAAAACAACAAAAAGCCGAAGAAGACGCGCAAAAAAAAATAGATAAGGCAAAAAGTGACCTGGAGACTGCGCAAAAAGAACTTGATAGCGTTACTATTGCGGCGAATCCTCCACCGGCGATAGCGCCGGTTGATAAGCCGCATATATTAAAATTTTGGCAAGAAATTTGCGGTGAAAATACGAACCATCCGCCTGTCGATTTTTCGATATTTATGCTAAGGTCGCAGGGCCTTTCACGAGCCGTTAATAACACCGGATTAATCGAACTTTATTTAACTGCAATGCCCCCGTTGTTCGCGAATCAACTTGTTCCATATTGCGACGTTGAGTTTCAAATACCCCTGCTGAATCAATCAACCAATAATACCTCGAATGAAGATTACGTCCAACGTCCATCGCTGTATAGGTTTTTAGTTGGTTCAGGCGAAAAAATTAAAGATTTAACCGAAGCCGATAAGTCTTTAGCTAACGTTATGCCTCCTTCTATATCTGATAAACGTCGATTCGATCGAGAAAAAAAAGAAGATGATAGTTTAAAAGCGCTCAAAGAACAAACTTTTTTTGGAATGGAAATGTTTACAACGCCACAGACTTTATTCGACTATAATAAGCTGGGTTCAGCCTCACCGAATGATGGTCCTGCAAGGTTGAACGACGCGAAACCTTTTTTACCGCCAGCGACTATTAAAGATGTAAGTATCGCGATACAAAACGCAGGAGCTGGCACGTATGGAAAGAGAAATGCATCTATAAAAATGGTCGTTCATGATAGAAAACGTCTCGTTGAAATGGCAGAGTTTATGCGCGGGGCAGATGGCTATAATAGAACAACTATTTATATTACGTACGGAATGTTAGCACCTAGAAGCAGGGGATCATTCGACATGTACGCAAAAATGATAAATGAAAATATGCTTTCTCGAAATGCATTTTGCGTAACTAATACCCAATTTAGCTTGAACGTAGACGGTTCGATAGATGTTACGTTAACTTGTGCTGATAAAGGTTCGAGTCACATCGAGCAAGCACCGATCAGTTTTGGCCCGATCGATAAGAAGAAACGTGAATTGCGTCTCATGATTGCGGATTTGAAGAAAAACATAAACGCATTAGACTATGAACGCGATGAAAAAAAAGGATTTAGCAAATCCGAAATTAGAGTTGCTCAATTGGTTTCTGCTGCCGCAGCGGGTAATTTAGTAATATCTTTAGAAGATGCAAAAACTTTAAAAAACGACATCAAGGAAACAAAAAAACTAATAAAAGGGGCGCTTCCTCGTGGAAATAATTTCGATAAAGACAAGGTGGAAAAATTAATAGAAGAATTTGAGAAATTATTCGATCAAATTTATACCGCCGAATCGACGCGGGCCGAGCCTCCGCCTAAGGGAGGAAAAGGCGGTTCGACGGCAACAAGTTCTTTAACGTCAAAATTAAGAAAAGAAGGTAAAGGTTACGCCTCTCAAAAAATGAATGCGCTGGCAGAAGGTAAAGATCCTTTTTTACCCGGCGCTTATAAGAACAACTCAAGTTTTCATAGTAGCGCAAACGCGCCATTTAAAAAAGTAGTGTCGGAAGTGTTGAATGACGATGGCGAAATTAGATATTTTCACGACGACTTATTAAAGGTAGTCGATATAAATAAGGACAACGGTAACGTATCCTTTGGAAGAATCTTTAGCTCTTTTTGCATGCCGGCTATTTTAAACTCTGTTGCAGATGAATTTGGATGGTCAAGTGAGGATGCAAATAAGACCGACAACAAATGTCCAATAGAAGTACAAGTTGTGTATTATCAATTAAATAAATACTGCGGACCAGTCAGTCGACACAACGTAGCGGAATTTCCTGTAGATAGAAATATGTTCGTCGAAAAATTTGGTCAATTTATTCAAGCCAGCGGCGGTGACAATATAACGCTGGGCGATTTTTTTGGTTTTTTAAACGACGAAATTATAGGCGACGTAAGACAACCGGGTTATGGTAGACAAAAATTCTACAAACCATTCAGCGCCCCCGAACCATCGGAACCAAAAAAAGAAGACAAAAATTTTAGTGAAGCAGCAGAACCAATCGACAGAGGCAAACCAGAAGAGACCGAAAAAACGTTTAATGATAATTTAGAAAAGTGGTCCAAAAGATATGGTTCGGAATTCGTAGTTCCGCGCTTGACGATAGAGTTTGAAGCATCTACAGAAAATGCGTCGACCAAAAAATCCGGCGATTTATTGGCACAATTGGGAAATAGGGTCG
>Ga0194115_10003793_pt1 | contig 16739 bp, 33 predicted proteins | sample TA2MahsurfametaG_3_FD_148656 | JGI IMG/M metagenome (GOLD analysis project Ga0194115, IMG submission 148656) | Freshwater microbial communities from Lake Tanganyika, Tanzania - TA2015002 Mahale S4 surface | ecosystem: Environmental > Aquatic > Freshwater > Lake | place: Tanzania: Lake...
CGGCGCATGCGCTCGTTGACGAAGTCGAGCGTTTCGGTGATCTTCAGGGCCTGCTCGTTCACTCCGAGCTTGTGCTGCAGGCGGGTGGACATGTCCTCCATCGCCATCGCAAAGGTATTTTGGCAGATCACGCGGGTGTCGGTCACGCCTGCGGCCAGCGGCGAGGTGCCGTCGTGGCTGTTCAGCAGGGTGAGCATGGCGCGATGCTCCTCACCGGCGATCTCGTAGCCACGGGTCATCTGGTCACGCTGTTCTGCACGATCTCGTAGCGGCCGCCGACCACGCCCACCTGGGCGAAGTTGTCGTCGCGGACGAGGACCTTGCGGTTGGGGACGGCCCGGCTGGTGCCGTCGGGGAGCTGCACGCTCACCGGGCAGGCGAGGACTTTCCAGTCGAGGGAGGCTTGGGTCGCGATCTGCATGTGTTTCTTTCGGTTGATGAATCAATCGTACCGCGGATCGGGGCCTTGCGGCCCAGAGAATGTGCGCTTTTAGAAGTGGTCCGCCTCGTCCCCGCCCGGCGGGTCTGCTCTGGTGATCGTCACGGTGCCGTCGTGGTTGAGGTCCCAGTTGACGTACTCCCACCCGTCCATCCCGACCGCCCTCGCGACGTCGTCGGGGAAGGTGATGTAGAGCTCGCCAGAGATGGGGTCCTCCTCGATGGTCGTCGCGCCGGCGATGGGGTTGGTCATGGCTTCTCAGTCCTGGAAGAGCGGCTGCGTGAAGTACTTGCTGAGCTGCTCGAACTTCGGCGCGCCTGTGGAGCAGACGAGGCCGAGCCCGTCGAGGATCGTTTTGACGTCCTCGAGGTCTTTGATGGTGTCGATGTCGAGGGCGTACGCTTGCGGGGCTTGGGTTGCGGTTTCTGACACTGTTGTGATTCCTCTAGTTGCTTGAGTGCTTCGGCGTACGGCGCCGGGCCGGCGACGGCCTGGGTCTTGAGCCCGAGCATCGCGCCTATCTTGGCGAGCCGCTTTGAGAGTGCGTTGAACTCGTACTCCTCGAAGACCGACTGCGCCGTGCGGACGTTGCTGTTCCCCAGCGCGAACTCCGAATAGTCGAGGTCCTGCAGCTCGGGCACGTATGTCGACGTCGTGAGCATCATGTTGTCGCGCACGAGATCGGCGTGCGGCGCGACCTTCTTGTCCTCGAGCACGCGCTCGAAGGTTCCGTTCGCCTCCTTGATGATCTTCACCGCGGTCTTCGGGCCGAGGCCCTTGATGCCGGCGATGTTGTCCGAGGTGTCGCCGGCGAGCGCCTTCACCAGCGGGATCTGCGACGGGGGCACGCCCCACTTCTCGACGGTCTCGGCCAGGCCCATCTTGGCGATCTTCTTCGCCGAGTTGAACAGCACGACGGACACGCGGTCGCTGACGCACTGGAGGATGTCCTGGTCGCAGGTGAGGATCACGACCTCCTCGAAGTCGAGGGCGTTGCGAGCGAGCGTATAGATCGAGTCGTCGGCCTCGTAGCCGCGGACGCCGATGAGCGGCAGCCCGAGGGCCGGCAGCACGTCGTCCATCAGGGCTGAGGCCTCGGCCTTAAAGGTGTCGGCCTCGGGGCCGTCCTCCTTGACCCTGTTGGCCTTGTACTCGGCGTCGGCCTCCTTGCGCCAGTTGCCGCCCGCGTCGTAGCACACGGCGACGTGCGTCGGGCGCTCGGCGTCGATGACCGACAGCAGGTTGTTTGTGAAGCCGTAGGTGCCGGTCGTCGGCCGCCCGTAGCTCGTAGACAGTCCGCCCGTGGCGCGCATGAGCGCGTTCCGGCTGCGGTGGAACAGAGCGTAGAAGTCGACGAGGAGGAGCTTGCTCATCGGTTGTAGAAGGCGGTCTCTAGAGCCATAAATGCGCTCAGTTCGGCGCGGAGCTGCCCACGTGTCTCGACGTCGGTGACGGTCACGGAGCCGTTGGGGTTCTTGAAGATCAGCACCCCGTGGCCGCCCTCGTCGCCGCCGTCGCAGTGGATGTAGCGGATGTGCTCGGAGAGCTTAACGCCACGCAAAGGCTTCCCTTGAGCGGATGTCGCAGTAGGGCCCAGCTGGGTTACAGATGCGGTCATTCTGTTTGATCTGGCGGAGTTGAAATTTGCGGAGCTCGAAGCTGATGAAGCCGGCGAGCCGAGGGTCATCAGTCTTTCCAAGTGCCGCCTGTAGGCGTCGTACATACTCGTCGTGTGTCGGCAGGTTGCCGATTGTCTCGCGGTCAGAGTCCCCGAGATCGGCGAGGGAGCTCCCGGCCCGCACTTTGGCGCGGCCGAAATTGCCTGTTAGGGCACCCTTGGTCCGGAGGAGCTCGGAGGTTTTGATTCGGTTGGTTGTTTGCATACGTTCATCATACGGAAAAGGGCAGCCCGAAGACCGCCCTAATGTGCACTTATTGTACCGTCACACTCGCCGCTGGATCATCTGCCTACTCAGACAGGTGGCCTTGAGCTTCCCGAGGATCATGTCCATGCCGGCGTCCGGGTCGGTGTGGTCTCCGCACGTATAGATGTCCACAGCGGCCTTATTGAGCTCGGGCCACGTGTGAATGCTGATGTGGGACTCCGACAACAGCAGGAAGGCCGTGATACCGTGCGGACTGAACTTATGGTACGCGGTCTTAAGTATGGTGGCGTGGGCCTCCTTCGCGGCGAGCGTCAGCGCCTCGAGGATCAGCTCCGCGTCATCGAGCAGGAACGGATCCTCGGATGTGATGTCCGCGATGATGTGGCGAGAGACGGTCAATGCGTGCGCTCTCAGCGTACGAGACAGCTATAGATTATACCTCCCGCCGGGTAAGAGCGGACATGAGCCAATTTTAGAATCAATGAAACCCACTCAGGATTGCCTCGACCTGATCAAAAACTTTGAGGGTTACCACAAGCTCCTCCCGGGCGGCGGCGCGGCCGCGTATCTCGACCCCGTCAACATCCCCACGATCGGCTGGGGGACAATCAAATACCCCGACGGCAAGCCCGTGCGGCTCGGCGACGAGCGGACCAAGGCCCAATGCACGGAGTACCTGCTGCACGAGGTCGAGGGCAAGGCGGCCGCGGTCGAGAAGCTCGTGAAGGTCTCCCTCACCCAGTCGATGTTCGACGCGCTCGTCTCCTTCGCGTACAACGTCGGTGTGGGGGCCCTCTCCGAGTCCACTCTGCTTCGCATGCTTAACGCCGGTAACTACGAGGCCGCCGGACAGCAGCTGCTCGTGTGGAACAAGGGCGGTGGCAGGGTGTTGCCCGGACTGGTGCGCCGTCGCGACGCCGAGATGGCCCTGTTCTTCAGAGACGGGCGGAAGGCCGGCGCGATGCCGGAGGTCGAGCGGACGAAGATCGTGGCCCGTGTCGGCACGTACCTCAAGAAGGAGCCGCTGCCGGCCGCTGAGCTCAGCCGGGACGAGAAGGTGGCGGTGCCCGTCGGGCAGGCCTACGAGATCGTCTGGCGTGGCAAGGAGGACGGAGGGCACGTGAAGGTCTCGCTGGCGTACGGCGCCGGCAACTGGTTCGTCTACGAGCCACACTGGGCCGGCCTGGCGGCGGCGGAACCCCCACACAATCCCCAGCCGCAGCAGCCCGGTAAGCGCGTGCTCGACGTCCCGTACTACTCCCAGCGGGACAACGTGACGAGCGGCGACGACAACTGGACCCGCACCTGCTTCAGCTCGTCGTGCGCGATGCTGGCCAGCTACGTGAAGCCCGGCTGCATCAAAGGCGACGACGACTACATCAAGCGCAGGCAGCGGTTCGGCAACTCCACCAACGCGTCCGCTCAGATCAAGTGCCTCAACTCGCTTGGGATCAAGGCGCGGTTCGCCCAGAATCTCAACAACAAGACGCTCGTCCAGCAGATCGACCGTGGCGTGCCCGTGCCCGTCGGCATCCTGCACAAGGGCCCGGCGAGCGGGCCGACCGGCGGCGGCCACTGGATCGTGGTGATCGGGTACGACGACAAGGGCTTCTTCGTGCACGACCCCTGGGGCGAGATCGACAACCCCTCTGGCGCGTACGTGAGCACCAACGGTAAGGGTGTGCACTACTCGTACGGGCTCATGGACGCCCGTTGGACCGTGTACGGCTCCAGCGACGGGTGGGGCGTCGTCGTAGATTAGTTGATGCCGCGGTTGAGCTCGCCGCTGATCAGCGCCTCGAGCTCGTCCCTCTTCTTCCGCTTCTCCGCCTGCTCGTACTGGCGGATGAGCTTCCGCAGGCGCTTTATCTCGTGGTGGAGCGCCTTCTCCATTGCTAGCAGCTCGGGGACGCTGATCTTATCGTTTTGGGCCAGGCCGGCCTTGATCTGCAGCTCGTACGCCTTCCGCTCGATCTCGCGGAGGACGTCATACTTGAGTTCTTTCGAGAACATGGTCAACTCCGACGAGTGGTGAGGTGGCATCGTAGTGGGTGAAACCGCGTAGGCCGCCCTGCCACATGCGCGAGCAATCGCGGGCGTACTTGTCACCGTGGGGCGTGAACGCGCTCAGGGCGCGGATAGCCGAGGCCCAGCGCTCGTACGTTTCGTTCAGGTTTATATCGCACTTCCACACGAGACGGTAGGAGCGCAGGCCGCGCTCGGTGCCGTCAGAGAAGGTCGGGTACGCCAACCACGGGCGCAGGCCGGCCTCGGAATAAGTCCGGACCATCTCCTCGGGCGACACCGGGCAGTGGTCGAAGTCGGCGCCAATGAGGGTCTGGGCGCGCCAGCAGAGGCGCTGCTGGCCGGTCTCCATGAGGTCGTGGCCGTTGAAGAGACAGCCGTAGAAGGCGGTACCTTCTTCGGTGACCTTGCGGATGAACTCGTGGTCGTAGAGCTGAATCCAGCCGCGCTGGATCATCTTGTCGCGCAGGCGGCCCATGAAGCGGACGTCGGTCGGCTTGCTCGTGAAGCCGACGTCGTTGATTTGGCAGAGGACTTTGTTCATAAAGCTATCATACGACGAAAGGGCCCCCTTAGGGGTCCCCTCGTGACGCTTTTCTGACTGGCCTAGAATCCCTTGCCCTTGGACTTGGCCGGTTTCGGGTCGAGCACCTCGACCCACTCCATGCCCCATCCCTGCCTGAGCATCCAGTGGTCTCTCAGCTCCCCGTAATCTTCCCAGACGGACCTCCCGCCGCCGGACAGGTGCAGCACGTAGTAGTGCCTGTCGTAGGGCTCGTGCGAGGTCTGGGTGAATGTCTGGAGGCCGTTCATACTTGCGCCGACGAGAGCAAATATAGTATCTGCGTGCAGCCCTGGGCGAGCTCCTCGAGAAGGTTGACGAGTCCGGCCGACATCGCGTCGTCCTTGGCGGCGTCGCGGAGCGAGATCAGCGTGGCGTAATACGTCGTCGCGTAGCCGACGAGCATCCGGATCAGGTCCTGGCACGCGTACGATTGCAGTTCCCCGCCGGGGCCATTGAACTCCTCGAACGTCGGGCTGTAACCCAAGCCGCGCAGGATCTCCACCAGGTCGTCGACCTTCTCGGAGGCTTCGCCGTACACACGTTCGAACAGCAGGTGAGCCTCATAGAAATTCATCCCGCGGACGTTCCAGTGGGCCAGGCGGGAGGCGATGATCAGGTCGTTCTGCGCCTTGAGCAGCTGCGCTGCGAGGGCTGGGTTCATCGTGCTTCCGAACGGTCTCCGGGGCATCTTACCCGTCACCTGGTCGTGTCGAAGGCGTGCTGCAGGTAGTCCCCGTCGGCCCGGACGTAGTGGAAGAAGCCCTGGTGCAGATAGGAGTCGCGTTCGCCCACCATCGGGTCCCGCCAGTGGGGCAGCGTGATCCCGTGGTAGATGACCCCGTCCCCGGGCTGCATCGTGAGCTCCTCAATCTTGCCGCCTGGCAGCTCGAAGAGGATGGGCCAGTCGTAGTCCAGGTTGTGCGAGATGTTCACGGTCACGCTGATCTCGCACGAGCCCCGGTCTGTATGGCGCTTCAGCTCCTGCCCGCGGAAGTAGAAGCGGTCGTAGTAGTAGGTCGGGTAGAGCTTCTCGCCGATGACGGCCTGCACCCGTTGCTGGATGTCCTGGTGGGCTGCCCTGAGGCACGGCACGGAGTACCTCGCCAGGCTGCCCTCGACCTGCGCTTCCACGGTCTCATGGTTGATCAGCGCGCCCCTCTTGTTATAGTTGAGGATGCCACGCTCGGGCGGAATCTCCTGCGCGTAGTCGGCCGCGTTTATGATCCCCTTGACGGGGATGACGTGCCAGTCCGAATCTTTCATGTCCCCCTCACTTCCAGCGCGGGCCCACGGTCCACCCGACGATGGATCGCCGCGTGCCCCTGGTGACCCTCTTGACCCTGTGCCGGGCCCTGCTGTCGAAGATGATGATGGTCCCCTTCTTCTTGGGCGCGAAGTACGAGTTGCCATTGTCGTCCTGGAACTGGAACTCGCCGCCGCCGTACTCGTCCGCGCCGGACAGCTGCAGCGTGAACGACAGCTTCCTGATGCGCTCGGAGCTGGTCTGGACGAAGTCGTTGGCCCAGTGCTCGCGCTGTCCCCCGGGCTTGAAGGCGTTGGCCAGTCCGGCGTCCGTGTGCCACTGGTAGAACTCGCCCTCGCCGTACTCCGTGTACTGCATGTTCTCGCCGTCGAAGCCCTCGATGTCGTAGAGGAAGTTCTCGCGGTTCGCGCGGAGGACGTACGACAGGCAGAACGCCCCGATCCAGCTCGATGTCGGGATCCACGTGTTCTTGCTGTTGCGCTGCTTGAGGTCGATGTGGTCGCCCATCAGCTTGGAGACGTCCATGCGCTCGTTGTAGGCCTCTAGGTCCTTGAGGAGGATGTCCACCATCTCCGACGGGAGGTCGGTGTGGTACCACATCGTCTGGAATGCCATGCTGGTTCTCTCTTTCGTTTAACTGTTCACCACGCCCAGGAGACGGCCGAGTAGCGCACCCCCGACGTGACCTCCAGGACTTCGTGCGGGTACAGAAAGCAGGACGGGAAGAGGATCACGTCGCCCTTCTTGAGATTGTACTGCCGGTCGCGGATGATGAGCCCGCCGCCCTCGTACCCGCTGTTGAGGTTCATCAGGACGGAGAGCACCGGAACGCCCCTGGTCTCGCCGTCGAACAGCGTGTGGATGTGGTCGACGTGGCGCCGCATGACCGTGCCCGGGGCGTAGCGGTTGAGGCGGGCGTCGTTGAACTGCGACAGGCCGACCTCGGGAAAGGCCATCGAGTACGCCTGGATCAGCGTGCGGGTCACCTGCGCCGTCACCTCGAGGGCCGGGTCGCCGTCCTCGAGGAACAGGACGTCGAGCTCCTTCTCCTCGTTGGAGTGGAAGCCGCCGCTGCCGTAGTCGTTCCAGCAGTGCGGGCGCCAGAGCGCCTCGTCGGTCTTGCCCTCGAGGACGCGGTCACAGACGTCCCCGCCCACGTTGTACACCTTGATGTAGTCGGCTAGCTCCACGCTGTCCAGCAGTCTGGGGGGATTATACCGATCCGCGCGGGGGGTATAAAAAAGACGAGGGCGCGAGCCCTCGCCTGACCCTTAGTCCACCACGGACCCTCAGGAGATCAACATGACCAACATCCCAGGCCTCCACACCCTCACCATCCGCGGCGAGGGGCCCAATGTCCCCACGATGGGGAGCATCGACCGCGTCTTCAGCGACTTCTTCGGCGACGGTTTCAACTACGGCCGCCAGACCCGCGGGCTCTCGTACGAGATCGACTCCGACGAGCACGCCGTCTACGCCAAGGTGGACGTCCCCGGTGTCGACCCGAAGGACATCAGCGTCCGGGTCGAGGGCCGCGCGATCCACGTCGAGACGCCGCGCGGCAACGCCTACTTCACCGTCGGGGCGCGGGTCGACGGCGACAGCTCGACCGCGTCCGTGAAGCACGGGCTCCTCACGCTCACGGTCCCAAAGCGGCAGGCGAAGACCGTCGCCGTGACCGTAGAGGACCTGGGGTGACACGGGCCTAGATACTACGAGGGCCGCCCGCGAGGGCGGCCTTTCTTTTAGGCGCTCAGAGGTCGAAGATCTTGCACTCAGGCGCGTCCGGGTTGTACTTGCAGAAGTCACGAAAGCCGGAGAACGCGTGGTCGCACTCGTCCTCCACGGCGCACCCGCAGGGTTTCACCTCACCCGATCTGATCCTGTCCCTGATCTCCCAGGGACTCCGCTTGTTGTCCATCTTGCTCTCCCTCGATGCGATTAGGGTTGCGCGGCGTGACCCCGTTGGCCTCGAAGTCCCTGATGTCCTCGTAGGTCATCGTCGAGAGGTGTGGGATCTTGTAGAGGTTGTTTCTGGGCTTGTCAATTGCCATGTTGCTTCTTCAATTCTAGGGCCCTCAGCCGGCAGACGTCGGGCAGGATCTTGGCCGGCACGACCTCTGTCAGCCGGTCCCATTGTTCGGAGTCGATCAGCGAGCGAACCTCCGTGCTGCTTCCGAGGCGCCTGACCAGGTGGTAGCCCCAGCCGAACACCCGCTCCGCCGCCTTCGCCAGGCCCTCCTGGTCCTCGCCGAGGACGACCACAACGCGAGCGGCCGGCGCGGTGACGTACTCGAAGAACGCGAACGGGTTGCCCGCGCGGGTGGTGTCCCACGGCGCGCCGAAGTGCTCGGCGGTGGCGGTGTCCAGCCCGAGGGCCCTCCGGATCACGGCGACGCGCGCGTCGGCCGGCAGGTTGGCCGGGCCGTCGGACACGCCGATCAGGCAGCTCGGCGCCAGGTCGGCCATCCGCTCGAACATGTCGATGTGGCCGGCGTGGAGGAGGTTGAAGCGGCCGAAGGTCACGGCCAGGTCGTACTTACTCTCGTTCATGCGACCATCATAGACCGGAAAGGCCCGCCTCGCGGCGGGCCCCGTGCCGGTTCTCCGGCCGCACGCTCACACGGTGAGCGCCTTGAACATCTCGATGGTCAGCTGGCTCTCGTTCATGCGACCATCATAGACCGGAAAGGCCCGCCTCGCGGCGGGCCCCGTGCCGGTTCTCCGGCCGCACGCTCACACGGTGAGCGCCTTGAACATCTCGATGGTCAGCTGGCCGCCGCCGGCCGAGACGGCGATGAACTCGCTGTCCGGGTCGTAGTTGGCGACGGCGTCGACCAGCTTGTCCTGGAACACCGCCGGGAAGTCCGACCTCCCGAGCATCGCCAGGAGGTCGTCCCACCGGAAGAACTCGCAGCCGGACCCGTCGTAGAAGTGGACCCCGCGGGCCCCCTTGTGGCGGGCGAAGCTGTGCACGAGGTGGGGCGACATTTCCCTACCTCACCCGAGCGGGCCGTCCCAGGAGAGGGTGGCCTCGTCCCAGCGGTACTGGAGCCCGTCCGTCGGGTACGGCACGGGCGCCGTCCAGTTGTGCGTGTCATGGTCGAGCACCCACGAGGTGTAGGGCTTGGGGTCGACGAAGCAGTCGTGCTCCGCGTCGTACGTGCCGCCGAGGACCGCGGGGCGACCGCGGTAGAAGTCGTCGTACTCGTAGCGGAGCCAGCCTGCCGGGTCGCCGAGGTTGCCCTCGTCGATGTAGTCCTGCTCGGCGACGACGATCTGGTCGATGACGCCGCCGTAGCCGACGTGCGCGAAATTAGCCATTGTGGTTCCCTCCTATCACAGCGGGTAGCGGATGATGACGATGCCGGAGCCGCCGGCGCCGGAGTTGGCGATGGAGGCCCTGGACCCGCCGCCGCCGCCGCCGGTGTTCGCCTGGGCCGCCGTCGCCCCGGTGCCCGGGCCGCTGGAGCCCGTGCCCCCGCCGCCCTGGCCCCCGGTGCCGCCGGTGGTGTTGGAGTCGCCGCCGCCGCCGCCGCCGTAGAAGGCGGGCGAGCCGGAGATGGAGGTGGAGTAGCCGTTGCCGCCGTTGGGCTGGCCGGTCGTCGTCGGGCCGCCGTTGCCAGCGCCGCCGCCGCCGCCGGAGTAGCCACCGGCGCCGAAGGAGCCCGCCGGTGACGAGCGGAAGCCTGGGGTGCGGAGGATGGTCGTGCCCGTGCCGCCGGGGCCGCTGCCCTCTGAGCCGCCGGTGCCGCCGGGCCAGGAGCCGCCGCCGCCGCTGCCGCCCTGTGTGCCGTTGTTACCGCAGCCACCGCCGCCGCCGCCGCCGAAGACCGCCGCCGCCGCCGAAGAAGGCCGTGACGACCGCCGGGCCGCCGGAGCCAGCATTGATCGTACTGTTCTGGCCGTTTGGGGCCGTGCCGGGCTGGGCGGGCGTTAGGCCGCTGCCGCCGTTACCGATGACGCATTGCCAGGTGCCCGGGGTGAACGGGAAGCCGCTGGCGTGGACCACCGAGCCCGCGCCGCCGCCCGCGCCGAAGCAGATGCCGCCGCCGCCGCCGCCGCCCACGGCCAGGATGTCGGCCTGGCTCGTCGAGCCGGCGCTGACGACGAAGTTGTTGGTCGAGGTAAAGGTGTGGATCCTGTACCCGCCGGAGGTCGTCTCCGTGCCGCCGGACGCCTGGAAGCCGGCGGGCCACGTGTTGGCCGTCCGGGCGCGGTACAGCTCCTCCATGTTCCACTTGCCCTTCGCGTTGCTCGGCGAAGGGATATTGACCGGGCCGATGAGCCCGCCGTTGTCTCTCATGCTGTGACTCCTACTTTGCTGTTGGCGGGCCTGATCAGGCCTTGACCCAGGACTGGGTCTGCTCGTCCCAGTAGTACTCGCCCTCGGGGGCGGGGTACGGCGCATTCCAGAGGCAGGTCTGCTCGTTCAACACCCAGGACGGGTAGTTCTTCGGCGGGATGAACGCGTCGAGCGCCGGGTCGTAGGCGTACCCCTCCCCGGCGTAGTTCTTGCGGAGCGCCACGCCGCCGTCCGGGTAGCCGTCGGGGCCGTAGTGCACGCCGGCGCGCGTGTTGTAGGACGTCTGGATCCAGGAGGACGGGTCCCCCCAGTCGCCGCCGTCGATCTCGTCCCGGTCGATGACCAGGACCCGGGTGACGACGTTATTCTCGTCGACCTGTGCGAAGTGTGCCATGTCTTTTCTGTCCTATCAGATCGCGTAGCGGACGATCACGAGGCCGGAGCCGCCGGAGCCGCCGTTGCCGGTCTGGTTGTAGCCGTTGCCGACGCCGCCGGACCCGCCCCCGCCGCTGCCGGTGTTGGTCTGGCCCTGGCCGGCCTGGCCGCTGGCGAAGCCGCCGCTGCCGCCGCCGGCGGCGCCGACGCCGACCTGGCCGGGGTACGGGTTCGAGGCGGACGACACCCCGCCGCCGCCGCCGCCGGCCCGGGTCACCGGGGATCCGGAGATGGAAGATGCCGTGCCGCTGCCGCCGTTGCCGCCGGTCCAGCCCTGGTTCGTCGTGCCAAACCCGGTCGAGCCGCTGCCGCCGCCGCCGCCGGCGCCCGATGTGCCTGAGTGGGTGGGGCTGCCGCCCTGGGCGCCCGAATTGCCCTCCGGCGGGGTGTGCGAGCCGGCGTTGCCGTTACCGGCGGGGGTGAGGCCGGGGCCGTCTTTGCCTGCCCCGCCGCCGCCGCTGCCGCCGGGGCCGGCGTTGCCGGGGCTGGGGCCCCACAGGCCGCCGTGGCCGCCGCCGCTGGCGTTGACCGGGCCGAACGCGGACGCCTGGCCGTTCTGCCCGTTGTTGGCGCCCGCCGGGCCGCCCGCGCCGCCGGCCCCGACGGTCACGGCGTACGGGCCCGGGGTCACCGGGAACGAGGCGGACGAGCGGTAGCCGCCCGCCCCGCCGCCGCCGGCGTAGGTGCCGCAGCCGCCGCCGCCGCCGGCGATGACGAGGTACTCGACGTTACCGCTGCCGGACTGCACCTGCAGGCCCTGCCCGCTGGACGTCGTGAACGTGTGGATCTTGTACCCGCCGGACGTGACCTCGGTGCCGCCGGTGGCTGTGATGCCAACGCCCTGCCAGGTGTTGTTCTTGGCCCACTTGTACTGCTCCGGGAGCGTCCAGCGCCCCTTGGATGAGGCGGTCGTGGGTGTCTGCTGGGGGCCTATAACGCCCCCGTTCGCTCGGATCGGCATGTCTTTCCGCTTGCTTGGTGTGCGCTTCGCTGCGCTAGGCGGGTCTTACCTGACCGCCCGCGCGGCTCACTTGGGTATGTGGACGGCCTCAGCGGAGGCCGCGGGAGGCCCGCCAGGAGGCCAGGCGCTGCGCGCCGTACTGGCGGACGGCCGCCGCCTTCGGGTCCTCGGGCTTCGCCGCGACGACGTCGGAGGCCTTGGGCTCCTTCTTTTTCCGGGGCTTGGGGGCCTCGGCCGCCGGCTCCTGCTTGGGCTCCGGCGCCGCGGTCGGCTCGTCGGCCTGGGACTTGGCCTCGGCCTCCAGCGCCTCCAGCTCCGCCTCCAGGGCTGCCAGCTCTTGCTCTTCGTTCATGTTCCGGTCCGTGCGTGTGTGTGTGTGGATTGTGGTCTTCAGCCGCCGCCCAGCATAGCCCCAGTCGCGAGCCGTACTCTTACCCGCCGTATTTCGATGCCAGGCCGGCGGCGAGAATCGCCTCCGAAAAGGTCTCGGGCCTGTGCTCGCGCCTGAAGTCCCCGAGCATACGCCCGTACTTGTCGTCCTTGTACGTCGTCACGACCATCTGGCCGCTGGAGATGAGCCACTGCTCGGCGAAGGCTTTTGCCTCCTGGGCCCTCTCTCTCTCGCCGGGGTCCTTGGACCGTAGCTCCGGCACGTCGACGCCGATGATTCTCAGCCGCTGTTTGATCGTGACACCGAATCCGAGGTCGAGTACCACGTCCACGGTGTCCCCGTCGACGACCCGCTCGACTCTCAGCACGCGATAGGTGTACATCGGCCTATATTGTGTTCTCGGGCTAATTTTACTCCCCTTTCCCGCACACGGACATCCCGACGTACCTGATGCCTATGGCGTTCCCGTCGACGTACCTGTCGGCCTGGGACAGCACGCAGAGCTGCTCCTCGGTGAACGAGGGGAACTGGCGCCTAAGCGCCGGGTCGATTCGCGGGGACGGGTTGGCCCGCTCCCACTGCTCGACGGCAAAGCTCACCTCGTCGCGCGCCCGGAGGTCGGTGTTGCCCCGGTCGTTGTCAAAGTACTCGCGGAGCGGGCCCGCAACCTGCTGGGCTCTGCCAATGGCCGTCCTGGCCTCGTCGGGCGTGATCTCGCCGTCTCTCGCCGACCGGCACAGCGTCGAGAGTGCTCTCGCGAATTCGGCGTGCGTGAGCACCCTCGACAGGGCGCAGATCGCGTCTCGCGCGAAGGCCCCGTGCCTGGACCGTAGCAGGGCGTTCCCGTAGTGCACGGCGAGCGGGACGGCGACGGCGACTGCGATCGAGTAGGCCACCCACTGCTTGGCAGTCGGGCGCCTAGCGCCCAGGTGGAAGTTGAATTTCATGGCCCATTCCTATTGAAAAGGGAGGGCCGTAGCCCTCCCGATCTTACACGACGCCCGAGGGGACGCTGTGCTCGTACTGCCTCGCGATTCTCGCGTCGCGGCGCCTGGCGGCCGCCAGCCAGGTGAGGAATGCGGGCTTCACAGCTTGCATTCCCCGTACGCGCGGTAGGCGTTGCCGCGGTACTTGAACCAGCGGGTAGCATCGCAGTGGATGCTGTTCCACCAGTTCTTGAACGTGGCTTGGTGCTTCTCGGTGTCGTAGCGGACACCGCGGTAGGTGGCGAGTGACATGGGTCCCCGAAATGTGGTTGGCATTTCGCGTTCCTTCAGTCGGCGTTTGCGTCTATGGTAAATTTACAGGCCTTTGGTGCGTGTTTTCTATGAATTTGGATGAGCTCTGCTTTTACATCTATGAATTTGGATGAGCTCTGCTTTTACATCATTCGGCACTTTTGAGGCGCGAACATTGTTAATAAGCTTTTGAGCTTCAACGCAACTCCAGAGAATGATCTCCATAGATGAACGTTCCGTTCCGCGTCGGCTTACTTCCGTCGACCCGCCGGGCGGATCGATGAACGTGTGTAGATTATACTCTGTTCCGTAGCGAACGCGTCTGTTCAGCGTACCGTCTTGGTAAACACCGACAGGGCATACCTCCCGAGGCCCTTCCCGACATGCGCCTCGGCCATGGTGATCTCGGTGACCTCGTGCAGGAGGCGGGACGGGAAGTACACGGCCTTGTTGTGCGCTATAGGCACCTCGTACTTGTAGTCCGGCAGCAGGAAGCTCCCGCCCTTGAACGCCCTCGGTTCCTTGAAGAGCCACACCACGATCGTGAACTCCGCCAGGTCCCTGTGCGCCTTGTAGTACCCCGAGTTCTCGTAGTAGGTGAGAAGCGTCTCGTCGCTGTTCGTGTTGAAGAAGGTGTCCCTGAAGAACCAGGACTGGTGGTTGGCGATCGCGTCCTTGATGCGCGGGTCGTTGAACAGCTTGCGGTTATGCGTGAGCACCGGCGACGCCTCGCGCCCGGCGTTCGCGTAGAACTGGTCCAGGAACAGTCCTGAGTTGCTCTTCAGCGGCTCGCCGCTCGGGTCCTTCGCCGTGCCCGTCAGCTCGGGCGGCTCGAGGATGTTCAGGGTTCTGATGCAGTCGATCTCCCGCATCACCTCCGCCAGCTCCCGCTCATCGAACACGCCCTCCACGGTCAGCAGCGGGACAGGGACGTTGTGCTGCTCGATCTTCATTCCGCCGTCATCTCTCGCTCTATCCTGTCCTCGAGGATCTCGATGTGAACCAGGAGCTGCTTAGTCTGGTGCGTCATCCTCGTCAGGGTGTCAATGGCGCTCGCCAGGTTCTCGACGAGCTCTTCGCGCGGCAGCTCGGCGATGTGGCGCTTGATCGACTCGATCCGGAGCTCCTTCTCGAGCGGCAGCGGTTCCATGTTCATGAGAGGGAGATCGCGAGGTCGAGGGCCTGCCTGGCGGTCTGGGCGATGGGGCGGCCGAGGTGGAGGCCACGCTCGGTCTCCCGGGCCATCACGTGCCTCTGCAGCTGGAAGCCGAGCAGGTCGTCGGCCGGGCCGCAGGCCGTTGACCAGCCCACCGGCTCCACGAAGAAGATGCCGGCGTGGGCCACCACCCTCCAGCCGATGTCGATGAATCCGAGCTCGCGCAGCGCGCACTCGAGCTTCAGCGAGTAGCAGGCGTCCTCAAGCGTCACGGGCACACTCGTCAGGTGAACCTATCTTACCTGTCGGTCAGGTTGGTGGTGATGACCACCCTGAGTCTGTCGGACCCGTTGGCCTCGGTCCAGTGCGTCAGCGCCCCGTCGAAGATGATGAGGTCGCCGGTCTCGGCCGGGACGGCCTCGCCCTCTATGACGATGTCCCCCGACCTTTCGGGCTTGTCGACGTACAGCACCGCCACCCTCACGCTCGTGAGGCGGTCGGTCAGGTGGTTGTGCGGCTTGGTCCAGCTCCCGGGAGCCGTCACGTTGGCCCACATCTCGAGCACCCGCCAACCGGGCCCGAGCTCGGCCAGCGCGGTCGCCTGCAGGCTTCCGAGCAGGTGCGGGTACTTCTGGTGCAGCTGCGCGTCGCTGCTGTAGGACGAGAAGCCCTCGCCCGAGATCAGAGCGTGTTCGGCGAACACGGTGGAAAGCCTCAGGGCCTCGGCTATGTGCGCCAATGGCAGTGGCGGGCGCTTGATGATCTTGATGCTCGCGTCCATTCAGAAGAGCCTGTGGAAGAATCCGTCCACGACGGCGAAATAGTCGATCCCCTTGCCGTCCGTGTCCGACTCGTCGAAGTAGTCAACGCCGGTGTAGGAGCGGGACCACGGGCTGTCGCCGCCGACCCAGATCTGGTACTTCGCCAAGGTGCTCTTGTGTCTCACGCTATCATATAATAAAAAAGCCGCCCGTGGGGCGGCTCTCGTGACGGTCCTGCGGCCGTCTGATGTCAGGACTTGAGCACGTAGGCGCTGTCGGTCGTGTTGTAATAGAGCTCGCCGGCTCATGATCTGTGTTTACCCGCTGATCAGAGGGCGTTGCCGCGCGGCAGGACCTCCTCCGGGAACACGAAGTTCTCGTGTGGTTGATCGACAGGTGCCATCCAAGCACGTAGTCCTTCGTTCAGAAGAATGTTCTTCGTGTAAAAAGTCTCGAACTCAGGATCTTCTGCTGCTTTCACTTCCTGTGATACGAAGTCGTAGGCACGAAGATTGAGAGCAAGACCGATAATACCAATGGAACTAGTCCAAAGACCCATGACGGGGACGAAGAGCATAAAGAAATGAAGCCAACGCTTGTTAGAACCCTTTGAATGTGTTTGAGGCATCACCATCTTCATAAAGTGTATTCTCTACAGTTGCGCCGTGGATGGCACACAGCAGAGCGCCACCGAGGATGCCGGCCACGCCCATCATGTGGAAGGGGTTCAGCGTCCAGTTGTGAAAGCCCTGCAGGAAGAGCAGGAAGCGGAAGATCGCAGCCACCCCGAAGGAGGGAGCGAAGAACCAGCTCGACTGCCCGAGCGGGTACATCAGGAACACCGACACAAACACCGCGATGGGGCCCGAGAAGGCGATGGCATTGTAGGGGCGGATGCCCACCAGCCGGGCGATCTCGAACTGACGCAGCATGAAGCCGATCAGAGCGAAAGATCCGTGGAGCGCCACAAAAGGCCAGAGTCCCCCAAGTTGGATCCAGCGGACGAAATCCCCCTGAGACTCAGGGCCCCAAAGTAGAAGAAGAGAATGACCCATAGCGTCAGCAGGAGTTGACACTGCCGCCGTGAGAAAGTTAGCGCCCTCAAGGTAAGAAGACGCCAACCCGTGGGTGTACCAGCTTGTAGCAAACGTTGTGCCAGTAAGCCAGCCACCAATTGCCAGATAAGCAGTGGGAAAAAGAAGTAGTCCAGACCAGCCCACAAAGACAAAGCGGTCGCGTTTAAGCCAGTCATCCAGGACATCAAACCATCCCCTCCGAGGAATAGAAAGAGCTGAAGCAGTCATTAGTAATC
>Ga0194115_10003795_pt1 | contig 16730 bp, 15 predicted proteins | sample TA2MahsurfametaG_3_FD_148656 | JGI IMG/M metagenome (GOLD analysis project Ga0194115, IMG submission 148656) | Freshwater microbial communities from Lake Tanganyika, Tanzania - TA2015002 Mahale S4 surface | ecosystem: Environmental > Aquatic > Freshwater > Lake | place: Tanzania: Lake...
TCCGCGCCGCAGGTGACAACTTAATATCTGTTCCACTATCACCCATCAAAGTTGAAACCACATCATCGGGTTCCAGTTGTGTGAAGTTTTCCAAAATCATATCTCGTACTGCGTTTTGTAACCGTTTACCTTTGTTCTTTGCTGACCTAGACTTCATCGTAACCTCATGTATTTTTAACGGTTTGTGTTATATAATGCGCCTGGGGTTTTCTTAATTTTATCGGAGGTAACGTACTTTGCTGCATCTGTACCCTGTGCATTATACAAATGTACAACTTTTGACTTGAATGTTCTAATTGGACTCATAAACAATCTTGAATAGTTACTAAACGCTGCTGAACTAAAGTTTCCAACAGTCGCATCGTCCGTGGTTGCCTGTGTTACTACTTTGTCACCGGGAGTACGATTTTTTATTCCACCTTGGTAATTATCCTGTAAAAAATTTACCGCTATTTTGCCCTCTGCTTGGTCTCTTGGAGTTTTGTTTCCAAGCTGGTTTCCTGTTTTAAATGGCCAGTTTTCATATAAGTCTTTAAGTGACATAAGATTCCTCAGGTATCAAATTTGACAACAAATGTTTGAACAGAATAGTCAGTACGCTGAATTGGGTTAGATACTTTTGCAACTGCGACCAACTCGTTATCTGGATTATATAAACCGATTGTCGTAATGTATGGATGTAGACTTTGTGATGCCATTAATTGTAGTGGGGTGGTCGATGATCCCGTAAACATATTTTTATTTGCTGATGGATTATATACTGAATATACGAAATCATTTGGATTCAGTTTTACTCGAATATTATGTTCAAATAATTTGACCGATGAAGTAAATTGTACTTGAACATTTGTTCCACTAACAATACATATACCGTTTTTAGTTAACCCACCACCTACGATACTAGACGTTGGTTGGATAATTGCAATACCTTTGTCATAAAAAATACGACCAATCTTAGACCCAGTACCCGACTCAGATACAATTAGATTACCATATCCATCATCGATAGAGGATGATGTTCCTACTTGTACAGTAAATGTACCTTGTTTTACTTTGTCACCAAATATGTCTTGTGTTGCGGTCACAACGATAACTGACTCCGTTGGGTGATACGACGACGATTGTATACCATATGATGTATATGGGATTGGTGAATAAAATGTTTGTACAACCGAATCAAATAATTCGTACTTGTCATCTTCTACACGTAATCCTTGTGATGCTGTGTCAAATTTAACACCAAGTGAAACTTGTACGTCTACAGAATTTGTTGTTGAACCAGACACATACGTGTACACATGCGATGCATATGCACAAAACGGAGTTATTACATATTCGTTCGGTGCTAAAGATTTATACGCACTAACAGGTACGGTCATAAATTATCCACCTGATAAGCGGTTTAGTAGTCTAAGCGAACGCGAATTAATGCTTCCTTATCGGTACTCTTTTGAACTGGTCTACTGAGTTTTGCCACTGCCAACAATTCGTTTGAATCATTATATAATCCGATTGTGGTTACATAAGCGATTGGCTTTACACGGAATGGTTCAAGTATGTTTTGTGGGTTTGAACCAGTGTAATATGTTGGGTTATTTGAAAAATTAAATTGATTGTTTCTTAAACGAACGAAGTAGTTGGTTGATGTAATGGTTTCTGCTGAACGAGCTTGGAAATCAGCACCCAACTTGATTGCACGAAATAATCCTTCGTGTTGATATTGATATACGGTTGCTGCACTTCCAGTGTATGGACTGAATGGTACGTTTGAACCCATTAATGTATTAGCGTTTAATGCAGTAGAGTTTGACCCCGAGAACCCAACCGATGAACTAATTGCTGATGGGTAGAGAACAATAACACCATAGTCGGGGAATGTTAATCCGAATATAGTAGAATTGCCTGTTGCAAATCCGTCATCAATAGTACCAGAACGGATATTATATACGTTGCTTGCAACTAGATTACCTTGTACTGCGGTACTAAGACCACTATCGTCGATGAAAGTACGACGCCCATTAGAACCAGAAAGGGTAAGTTGCCAGTTGCCTGGGTCGATAGCTTGCTTTAAACGTGAACGTTGTATATTAATAACATAAATGTCGTCGGATTCTACTTCATCAAATGAAAATAGTTCTACATCTTTACCCAACAATATATTACGATATTGTGCGTAAATTACTTGTGTAGGTAATGTTGATGTATCCAGTGTTGCTAATGTTGGAGCACCGCCGCCACTTACATGTCCGTATGCAACAGAGAATTGAATTTCTGCCGAATCACTGATTGTTGGGTTCAAATTATACGAATCATAATAATATTCACCAGAATTTGCTACTTGTGTGCTTGATGTAAAGAAAGTGGAAATACTTCCTGTATCTCCTGACCACATCCCCGTAGTTACGTCTATTCCTGCGATTGACGTAATATCATCGTTTTGAATGAGTTGTGTAAAAATGTTATATGGCATAAGATATTCCTATGAGTTAATTATGCAGATGCGGTGGTAGACAACGTGAAGTTAAATACAGCACCAGAGGTTCCACCAAAGATTGCTACTGAGGTTGAACCTGTTTTATTATAGGCGGTTATTTTAAATTCTAATCCGTTTGCGGTAATCGACCCGCGACTGTTAGCTTTTACCATTCCCGTTGCTGGTGTCATGACTTCTACTGTTGCCAAACTACTGTCTGCAAGAAGTAGTGTGTAACTACTTTCTGCTTCTGATACGGTAGATGTATACGTTGTGGTTGGTCGTATAGTGATATTGGTTTGTCCCGAGGTTGGACTAGAATAGAGGTTTATAATTCCATCTGAAGGAATTACTGTTCCTCCAATTTGTATCTGTGGAATAACGACATTTCCGAACCTCGTCAAGTCTCTACCATCAATACTGACCAACTTGTATCGCATGATTTGTGTTTCGTCAGGAGTTGCTTCTAATACAGGCATATTTTCGATAATAGACCCATAGTAATTTGAACCAAGTGGATGAGCGGTGTTATAAAGACCGTAATCTACTTCGTCATCTGAAACTGCAAACTTGGTAATTTGGAAATTACCCGTGCCGGTACCTTGCGACAAAAGCTCCCGTCCACGATTGGTTAAAATAGCGTCCACGGTAATTGTGGATTTATCTAGGTATCCCATAATCTAAATTCTCCTGAGTGAAGTCCAACAAATATAAGTATAAAGTATTTTAATTTAAATCCATTATTCTACGTTTAACCGTCCCGCTCCACCAAATCTAATGTTATTAGTTTGTTCTGGAATTTGTACCGTCCCAGATCCTGCAGGCGATGGTGCTGTTGTGGTATTGACAACGACGGTATTCTTTGTAGAAATTGTCACTATAAACGGAGATTCTCCATCAAATGTATTATTAACATCTTTACATCCGATATAATTTCTTCTCTTTAATGCAGTATTATTGTCTCTACCGAATCTATAATGTCGCGGCAAATATCCACGTGGTATTAGGTTATCTGGTTCGTATGCAAAATAGTTTAATATAATTGACGATGTAATCGTACTTGCTGTTAGATTATTAATTGTATAGTAAATAGATGAATTATTACCTTGCATCATAACGTATGGAAATACGTCTTGTGCATCATTTAACAATCCGTCAAATAAGACACCGTGACTGCCTGTTGGCAATATATCAAAAGCTCTGTTAGAGTCAAGCCCTTGTTTAACAGTATCATTATACAATCTTATTCTCAATCCAGATGCACCATTTAATCCATACAATGTAAATATACCAGCGACAATAATTGTTCCTGACACTTGGTCATAGGCAGTATAGCTGGCGGTTGATATATACGTGGTATTTCTTCCATATTCTTCTACTACAGACCCCGATGGTAATAATGTAATCGGTGCATATAAACGGTCGGTTGGAGAATCTGGATTTATTAAGTCCGACCCGCCATCTAGTTTGACAAGATATGGTTGCTTATATAATGTATAAATATCATACGAATATATACCACTTCGTTTATGGAAGTAACTAAACGTTCCCACATCATTAAAATCGGAACGTGGTGGTATATTATAGAATGGTGTAAGCGTTCCTTCTTCACTTTCTAGACGCTTTGCAACTGAACCAGACGCCGTGGCGTACGCCGGAATCCCGAGGAATGGGTTTCTGGGATATACAGTATTACTACTTTCAAATAAAGCTTTTGTACTGACTGGTAGTTCCGTATCGATTGGTGTTGCTTCTAGTGTTGCAAAAGAACTGTTTGAGTCTAAGAATGATGACGTTACATAATCATCACCAATCTTTTGTAATACACGTTGGAACAAAGGTAACTTACTTGACTTTGTACTTTCCTTTATATCCACACTACTTGAGGTAGAAATAACCGCTTCTATTGGTAACGTATCACTTAATACGTCTGGTGGAAGTCTGACTGCTTGGGGTTGTGTTTCAAATGAATATGCACCAATTGTTGTGATACTATCCCACGATGACCCAGACCCAGACGCATACGCTTCAAACTTCTTTGTTGCCGTACCATTGGCAGTAATAGCACGTACCAATGTATCTTTATTACGTGAAAGCGTTGGTGATTCAATTACGATACCGTCCAATAATTTCGCACGAGCGGGTGTCATTTCATTCGCCATTTCACTTGGACCTTGTACTAAGTTTTTAAAGAATCGAATGTATTCGTTTGGTTTTACAGTTTTATTAAAATATTCTACATAATCTTTTTGAATAGATTGAAGTGTAAAATATCCTGACCCCGTAATATAACGTGGGCTACCAATCAAGTTGTTTACATCAACTACACCCATAGAACGAATAATATTTTGATTAATAAAGTCCGTAGGTGATAATGCCAAGGACACAACATTTAGACCACTGTTATATTGTTTTTCTTCAACTTGTTTAATACTAGTAAGTCTACTTAATACCTTTGTCCCATCTATATCAACGGATTGTTGATTAAATACTGGTGGGTCCATTACTGTTATTTTTTTATTTGTATAAGTAGTAGCACCAACAATTGGAGTAAATTGTTTGATACTTCTAAGCACTCTTGTAAATGATGCCGTAGTGAATCCAGTAGCAGGTAATGTTGCTACAATTGATACATTTTGATATGGACTTTCATTTGTTACCGACGAGGTAATTGATGAAAGCGGTTTGCTGAACGGAAGATGTACATATAGACTGGTGTACGATGAGGTGTAATTTGCACCGTAGTATGAACCTGGGTCATATGCTTGTGACGTAAAGTTATCGTTAGAGATATTTTCTCCCCACACTCGTATTTCGTCAACAATACCATCAAACTGGTTACCAAGTTGGATTGAACCAGAACCACCGACATAAATGAAGGTAGTTCCATTCCACAACGATGACAAGTTAACCGATGCCGATTCTTGGAATAGAATTTGGTCACCGTCAGTTTGAATAATTGAAATGTCACCAGATTGACTACGTAACATCAAGTTTGTGTAGTCATCACTGAAGAGTGGGAAGTAACTACTGGTTGCAATAACAGTACGACCAGACCCACTGACCACGTGGATTCGTCCATAATCTAGCTTAGATGCCGATGGATGTGGTACTAAATCAATTGCCCAGTTTGTTGTGGTAACCAACGACGAACTACGACGAAGTACTGGATTGAATGATAGTTGGATACTTGATGCTGTCAACGATGATGATACAAATGGAACAGTAATAAAGTTATCAGCTGACCCAGTAAATCGTAATCCATATGTTAATTCGTCGGAACGGATATAGTTTCCTGCCGATGGATAGGAAGTTTCTTTAATTTGTAATACTGGTGAGCTAATACCATAGGTGTTTAACAACGCATCAAATGAAGTACGTGACCCCTTCGTTTTATTAAAATATACCATACTGTGAAGGAATCGCTTCCATGTTTCTGCTACATAAGAACGTGACCCACTTTCACCGGAGAATTGTGCATTAAATGTTTGAAGATTTTCAAGGGCATATACGTTTGGAAGTTTTAATCCAAATGATTGAGCAACTTCGTATACTTGGTCCATCGACAGTTCTTCTAATGGATTGATACTTGTAGCGTAAATATTTGGGAATTGGTCAATATATACCTTGATATTGTCTATCAAGTGACCAACCATTTCAAACAAAGTTAAGAAATCTGTAGAATCTGTATCTTCTTGAATGTACCGTGGTAAGTTTAGTAGCAAATAATTTGGATTATTTAAATCATAACGTTGCGCTATTGCGGATTGTCCACTCAACCAATTTATAGCAATAGTACTATATGGACTGTATGGTGTTCCGTCTGTTTGCTTTGGCCAAGACCCAGTAGTATTATATTCTACTTCTCCTGTTACATAAAATGCGCTTGCGGAGTATGGAAGAGAACCCGTAGCATAATATAAAAACCGTTCATATGGGTCAAAGTTTCTGATTATGTTTTCTTTTTCTTGTGCTTTAAACTTTAACGATATAGTACTACTTGATACACTTGATGAAATACTTGCTGATGTTAGTTCATCAATCTTTATAAGTTTTTCATTAAACGCTTGAAGTCTCTTGTAGGCAGAGCCAAAGTGAACAAAGTTATTATAATCAGTAAATTCAATATTAAGTTCAGATGATTTGAAGTCACCGCTAAACCAACGACGGAATACTGTATCCTCGAACGAAATTGTAGTGCCGTTGATTACAGTTCCGGCTGATCCTGTTGCCAATCCCAAACTAGTTAAAGTTGTGTTAGTTGCAAACATCTTTCCATCTATATAATTTCTAGAATCAATGTTATATGGACGTAAGTACGGAGTTGTGTCTGCTAATGGGCCAAGTTCAAAGTTGACAATGTCAACTACAGTTTCTGCAATTTCTCTACTGATAAATGTAGATGTATTTAATGTGATGTCTGTCTCAAGAGGCCTGGTAAGTTTTAATTGTACTGACCCAGTATCTTTTGGAGCAAGTCGCCATGCTTCCGCAACATATTGTCTATCGTTACCGAAGTTAAGTAATGTCTTATATTCTCTATTTTCATCAAAGAATGTCAGTACTTTTTCACGAACTACTTGACGAGCGGTTTGTGACAGTGCATCAAATAATTGAACATTCGCAGTAGATAAACTAATACGAAGTGGGATATTAATTAATGCTTGTTCTACATCCGGTGAACGGGATAATGATTGTTGTTGTAAATTTAAGATGCTATCAATTAGCCCAATATATAATTTAAGATATATTAAACCATTAACATAAGTGCGTTCTAATCTATCATCACCAGATGTTACGTGTGTAAATGGAAAGTGGCGTTTTAATGCATCTTTGTTGACCCACTTTTCTGCGTTACCATTACCGCCTGGACCAGGATGTTCTGGTGATGTTATACCGGTACCCGTTGGGGTTGATGTACAGAACAATGCATCGGCTAAACTTTCACGAATAAGTAATGCGATAGCTTCTTGGGTACTGACATTATATGTCGGGATGCCGCCGCGGTCGTCGTATAATCGTTCAATTGACCGACGGGTGGATGAGTTTTGAATAGCTTGTGCTGTAATGTTAGGAAAATCCGCACGAGTCATTTTCCAAGGTGCAGCGTTATCTTCTCTTCCAGCTTGTCTTGCAGATTTTATAAGATTTGTTACTGCTAATATTCCTCCTATTACTGCGCCACCAGGAAGTAAGTTTAAGAATAAACTTGCTGCGCCCAAAGCTCCGGCTGTTCCTCCAAATATTGCACCTAAGGCAATCGTTTCTGCGGCTAAGCCAACTCCACCGAATAATACTGCTGCGCTGGCAAGTTGCGTGGGGTTTACTAATGCGTTTGTTTCCCCACGAACGCCTTGTCTAGTTAACTCTAATTCTAGTTCTATATCTTTTAAATACTTTTCTACTTTGTCAATTTTAACTGCACCATCACCGAAAAACTTTGGGTCGGTGAAACTATCAAAAATGATTTGTATTTTACGCCGTTTGTCCCGTAAATCATCCGCACTAAAATATATTTCGTATGCCAATTGTTGTAGTTCAATACGCTCATCGTCACTTAATTCTGTAGGTATACCTAACCCAAATTGATACCCTTTGGAGTTTTGTACTACCGATTTATATATTAAATTTTGTGTATTTACAAATATTCTATGGCTCATATTAGATTAATCTATTTGGGAAGGTGGTGGAGGCGGGGGTCCATTACCTGGCGGCGGTGGAGGCGGTCCATCCGACGACGAAATATTTCGTACAATAAAGGTTATACTAGTTTCTCTTTCTGGTCCTGCGGTAATAGTAACCGTTGTTTCTCCAGGCGACACACCTCGTATGATTCGTGGAGTATATGGATTATAATCTATTTGAGTATTTTCTGGTTCTTCTACTAGAACAATACTCGTATCATTAGACTTCCAAACTACATCTGGTACATCCTTGTCTGGATTACCATCAACATCATATACAGTAATATCGACTTTAACCCGATCGCCTGGGTCTATTGTATAAGTACTTTGTGGTACAGTTATGGTATTTTTATTATTTGCTTGACTACCCGTTGACTCAGGAGATATTATAGGAAAACTACCCGACTTAATATCTAAACTTATGTCTGGATATATCGACGAGGATGGTACATTTTCTATTTCAGGCGGTAAATCAATTTTTACCAGAACTACACTAGTACTTGTTGGCCCTAATACTACATTCCCACTTGGAATCTTTAAATTAGCTCCGGTTGTGGGGTTAACAATTTGTATCCACGGTACGGTGGTGGTTATGTTGACCGTAATAGGCACTTCCGTATCACTATTTGCCATAGTCAAAGGAATATCACTAACTGTTGTGGTATTAAAATTATAGTTTCTTATATATTCAATACTACTTGTGGCCAACACAGCCGTAAATTTTTCACGAATATTGTAAGTACTCATATCAAATCAAACCGATAATTTTGTGGATTTTGTGCTTCATCGTCTAATGCAGCATCATACGCGATATCAATTGCGTTTACTACAATATCAGTTAACTCTGTTTCAGTAAACCTGGTACTACCAGACAACAATATCATATCTTCTACTGTTTTTAATGCGATAGGATATGCATCATCTAGTACATTTTGCATAATAGTGTTAATACCAATACGACTTCCATCATCATCGTCAAAATTATACTGGACGAGTTTTTCACCAGACCCACTTGCAAAGTTTTGATACAATGACGAACTATCAATTTTTATCGGACTTGTAGGTAATACTAACTCATCCGCTCCTTCTTGATTGAAAATCTGGCGTAATACTGGTTTTATAAATTCAGCTGGTATTAGTGGTGTAGCGAATTGTTCTAATACTGATTGTTGCGAGATATCTGTTAATTTTAGTTCTACTTCAGTTCGTGATGTTGATATTCTATTAACTTTTAAGATTCTATCGTCATTTGCACCAAGTTCATCTGCGAAAAAGTTAAGTGAAACCGAATACTGTCCAGACGGTAAATTTAAATCAGGTACTTTGGCAAAATCGATATATAATAACTTACGCAAACTGTTGTCATTATATTGTAATGTTTCGGTGAAAATTGACCCACTAACATTTTGTATAACATCAGAAAATATTAATGAGTTATCTGCTATACTATATAAGTTAACTTCTATATTATTTTGTAGTAATGCTTCAGAAAAATCTGCTGGAACTTCCATATCCAGCAAATCATCTTTTTTATTTGCTATAATACGAGACACCGTATATCTAGTATACGAATCTGATAACTCTTGTAGGTTACTTTGATAGTTTTGCTGTTCTGCCATTAGTCTAACTCTTCAAAATTTTTATTGATTCTGGTTAGCCATACATTATAATCCAATTTTTCTTTGTAAATTGGAGTGTAATATACACTACGGTCCATCAATCCTTCTTCAGGTAACGTCACGGTTTGTACTGTTGCCGAATAATTTGTATAGATTGACGCACTTTGCCCAGATGCTGACACATCAAATAAAGCTAACGAGATATCAATCTGTTCTTTATTGATAATACTTTCACTATCTGGATTAGTACTACTTGATAAGAATGTTGTTGCCATAAACTATTCAACTTTAAATAGAGTGTCGGTGTCGATTACTCTAGAATAATCGCCGTTTACAACTTTTAATTTTAATGTATAGAATCTGCCTGGGTATAATGGTGATGTATCTAATATTACATATGACCCGGTTGCGTCAGTATTTATTTTACTATAGTTATCAAACGGTATAACAGTTGTATTACTTTGTACATCAACGACGGAAAAATATGACGATGTTGGTAAATAATACTTGTTCTTATATCGCAATATAGAGTCAAATGATTTTAGCGGATATTGGTCCCGAACAACTAGGGTTACCTTGTCAATATCACCCTTTGTATATGTTTCTCGTAAATTAGATGCTACAATCTTTACATTTAATGATGGAATTGGAAGTAAGCTACCAGTTATTACAGTTTGAGTATCCCATACAATTTCAAGAGTTGGTTGATATATTGTATGCGTTTGTGTTGAAAATACTTTAATATTTCCCTTATTTGTATAGTCTTGCTCGTCCGCAATTGGGAAGCGTAATGCCAGCCCATGAAAAGTATTTTGGATAGATTGACTGACAAACGGTTGTAAGATGTTTGTTACATCTACACGAATATCTTGAAGTGGATATGATGATAGAACGACACTTTGACTGATTGACCCCGTTAAGAAATCACCACCTGCGTTACTCCACGACACCGCAGAGGTACATCTTACCCACGATGCACCATCTTCTACATTTTTTATATCTTGATAAAAGAATCCACTACCTTCATCCCATGAACGAGAAACTTGATAAATAAGAATTTCTTGATTTCTTTTAACATTATCTGCGTTTGCTAACTTTAAGTTCAAGAAATAACTAGCGGTTGCTGGTACACTTGCTGTGGTTGGTAATTCAAAGTAGAGTAAAGAACGAACGGACCCAGTTGCATATGCAGTTGAACTGGTAGGTTCGGATATATTTATGACCTTACCTATTTCAAGTATTTCATCTAAACCAGTATTGTTGTTAAGATAAGCTTGGTATAAGGTGGTATCCTTACTGGCGGTTAGTATGGTTCTCATTGGGTAGCGTTTCCTATAATATCAGTTGTTGGATATTTCAACTCAAAGATACTTGGGTCGAGACTTGGATAAATAACCCCGTTGATAGTTGCTTCATTGATATCATATCGATATGGTTGGTATCCTGTTCCATCTTGATATTCGTATTTGTTAAATACACGAACACTCTTTACTGTTTGTACTCCTTCTACCAATCCAATATTGTATGATAGGTCTGCTAAAATAATAGGTTGATTGATATTCCATTTACTAGTATCGAAGAAATCTTGTACTGCACCAATACTTCGTGCAAGAACATCGTTTACATTATAATTTCTTAGTACGGAAATATCGAATTGAACTCCAATATTGATAATAAACGCATCTAAAATATTAACATCATCAGTTAACATTCTAAATTGTTCAAGATATCGTGCTAAATTTTCTTTAACTAATGTATTTAGTTCATCTAGATTGCCGTTAGAATCATAACCCAATGTATATAAATTGATAGTATTTGGACGAACGGGGTTATCCACATATACTCTGTCGTTTTGTGTTGCTAGTATTCTATTAATTTGTTCATCTCTGACCGCAAAAGTTTTTGCGATACGACCAAATCGTGCAGGAAGAGCGTATGACCGAACTGCGTAATCCTCTACAGTAACTACACGATTTTGTGCATTGAAGAATGATAGTGCGTTTTCACGAATTTCATCTATAGATTCACCTTCGCCACCACCCGTTGCAGGTAATTCATTATTTATAACGATACTTTGTACAGCTGCATTAAATTGGTCAAGTTCTGCACTGGTGAAGTCAGTAGTATCATTGAATGTCGTTACTTGTGATGCTCTGTTAATGGTGTTAGATGGCGTATTAGTGTTTACTCCGCCACCGACCAAATAAGTTACTGTTAGTGTTATGTTTGCTGGTGCTATGCCATATGCATTACTATTGAGAAAGTTTACATTATTGATAGCCACATTACCTAATGTATTTTCTATGGTGTTACCGTATTGAGAATTTGCCACTTGTCTAGAGTCTAATGTAGTATTTACTTCCGCTTCGTTGTCAGTACCAGAACCAAATACTAGCTCCATTCGTGAATCTCTATTCAATCTAGTTACAAATCTGTGTGGAACCTTACGAAGTCGTAATCTAGATGATGGTAAAATTCCTGTCTCACCATTATCTGTAACATCCAAATCGTCCATAATAACATCTTGTGCTAAATAGTCTACTTCGTACCAAGTGTTTCCGTTTGAATCAACAATACTTTCAATGCCAATAATTGATTCTTCTGGCATTAACACAGAGGTAAATTTTTGCGCACTTCCAAAAGAGAATGTGGTAGTCCTTTCCTCAGCCGCTACCAATAATGCAGGTTTACTAACAATAAATGTATCAGGATTACCACCACCAGTAAATGTATTAATTATATAATTTTCGGTTGTGATGTCTGAAAAATTTACATCTTCACTCAATCTAAATTGAACTGATGTTTGTCCACTTGTAACGAATGTACTTCCTCTAGCTACTTTAACCAAATATTTTGGGTTTGGGATATACACACCATTTTCAAGAATTGCTGGTGCTAATTGGTATAGTGTTGCTACGGTTGTAGACGGTGAAACTAATTTTGGTTTATATCCAAGAAATTGCGCAATAGAAATAACATTTTCTTGTTGTTCTGCATATGCCAACAAGTTTTCTTTGAATTGATTATCAATATAAAATGAAAGGACATCACCAATATATGATGCCATTTCAATAAACATCATACCAGGTGATGTTTCGTTAAAATCAGAGTATGTGTCTGGATAATATGCTTTCGCAAATTCTATTAAGTTTTGTCTAAAGTCCGTGAAAGTCTTTGAGACATAATTAATTTGCTTGACATTTGGTCTTGGTTGTATGATTACTGATTGGTTCGTTGCCATTTAAAACTCCAAATTAATTAAGTCTTCTAATACGACGAGCTTCTCGAAGCGCATCAATTTCTGCTTGTGTAGGTTCCGCGTCCTCTGGAACTTCTGTAAACCCAACCGTTGGTGCACCAAACTGTTGTGCTGCTACCGTTATTTGGTCTGTTACATTTGGGTTATTTCTGAATCTGTATAAACATCTTATACTGATAATATTTTCATCATCTGTTTTAGTAATTTGAAAATCTGTCAATTCTATAAATGGTAACCATCGGTCTACCGCTTCCGCTACTGCTAATCTAGCATTTTCTAGTGTTTCTTCAGTCAATGGCTCAAATAAAATTTTCCATAAATCGCATCCCAACTCGGGTTGTCCAACGCGTTCTTTTTTCTTAGTAAGAATTAAATTCTTAAAATTAGAACGAACTTGTTGAATTACCGTGGTAGATTGGTCAAACATTCCTGTTTGTCCCAAGCGGAGTGGTAATGTGACACCGATAAACTTCTGAGCCATTTATATCTCCAATCAGGTCAACTTCATTGCTTTCATTAAAGCGGAATAGTCACGATTGATGGCTTGTAACGTGGGATTATCTTCAGCTACACCTTGTGGAGCTTGCATTACTGGTCCAACATTTTTGGATGTTGCTGTAATGGTATCCCCGTGACGTTCCAATCCCATTATTGCTGCGAGTTGACTACGGGACAGTTTTGGCTTAGCTGTAGCTGTTTCGTTTACCTTACTTGGTTGACTACCCTTGATTTCTGCAACAGCTTCGCCAAGAATTTCTGGAAGAATCTTCTTGACTACTTTTTCAACCGATTCTTCAATTTGTTCTTTGACCAATTCTTTGACATATGCTCTAAACAATGCTTTGTCCATATTATTACCCTCTACTGGTTATTGAATCGTCCAAGAACCGTATTTTTTGTTGCTTGATTTTTTAACGATTGTCGATACTTGAACGGATTTTCTTGTTTCTTAATTTCTGCATCTAATGCTTTTACTGATGCTTGTTGTCTTCGTTGTTTAATTCTATCTATTTTGGTTTTAATGTAATTTTTAATCTGTCCGTAAGATGGTATTCTTGGTTTAGGAACTATTAGTGTTGGTACTGTCGGAATTGTTGGTAATGCTGGTAGCCCATCCGTGTATGTTCTTGCTGCATTTAATGTTCGTGCTCTAACTTGGTCAATACTTCCAGTTGTAAAAAGTCTATCTGGTATAACTGTGTTTAATATGGAAAATTGTGGTATTTCTGGAGTTGTAATCGTTGGTATATTGCCAGTTAACGATTGTAAAGAACCAGAAATATCACTTGTATTAACCGGTAATAAGTTACTTGGTACTCCACCTAAACTTGGGGTTGGTAATGATATAGTTGGAAGTTCTTCTACCTCTGTTCTAATTGGATTATTTATAGGTAATAAATTACTAGGTATTGCCATAATCAGTTCGTCTTAGAAGTAAAGTTACTAGTACTGTTAAATACAGCCGATTGTGGAACGCTTGGTAATCCTAATTGTATCCGTAACTGAGTTATAGCTGCAACAAATGGACCTGGATTTAGTGTAGCAATCGATTTAGGTATTTCTACTATAAAGGCGTCCATCAACTTTTGTAACCAGTTAGCCAACTCACCACCTAAAACCATTGGTTGTGTTGTATCGTTTGGTGACGCCCCTATAAATATATTTTTACCCGATATTATGTAGTTTCCTGAGGTTCCCTGGGAAATATCTTTTGCTACATTTATACTAATAGAACTACCTGATAATATCAAATCTCTGGGGGTTGCGATTTCGATATCCCGTTCTGCGGTAATAAACACTGATTTACCAGAATCTATGGTAATTGATTCTACTGCACTTAGATTGATTTCTTTCTTTGCAAATAGAGATATTTCATTTACTTTACTGTTTAAAATAACTCTATCCGAATTCAGAAAAATCTGTGCTCCTGTATATTTCGTAACATCGGATGATTCTGCTGACCGTAAATGAGATACACTCGATTTTGTAGCCGGATTTAATACTATTTTTTCATCCACTACCATCCAAATACTACTTTTATCCTTGTTAATATCTTCGTAAGTTAATCCGTATGGACCGCTTGCTACTGTTTCTTGTTTACCATCATTGTTAATATCAATTGATGTGATCTTATTCGGACTTTGCCCAACCGAAAATATTAGATTTGCTTGTGGAGTAGCCGTGGTTGGTTTACTAAATAGACTAGATCCGAATCGTATGGTGTTTCCAAATCTTCCGTTTATTATCAAATCTCCTTCATTTGGACGAACCATACGAACGGAGGGGTTTTCACTAAACTCGTCACCCAAACTGAATTGTTGTTTCATTCCCCACGGTCTATATGGAGTCCCTCCTTGAGCTGCAAGTTGCGCTGCATCACTCTTATTACTTGCTCTGACTTGTGGTGAAAATCGTTGACTTAATCCTGGCCAAGAACTTTCCGTAGTTTTGTTTGTGGAGTTAATTCTACGAGTATAAAACAGTCTACCCAATGAATAAAATACCAGTACTAGTTCATTTTTTAACGGATATTCTCGTATGCTGGAGTCTATTGGTGCAGCCCAGTTTAATTTATCTTTTAGAACCCCACGGTCGCCTGGAATAAATCGTACTTGTATCATACCTACATTACTTCCATCTTTAGCGTATTGCGGATGTACCTCATTCAAAATAATATCCTCAACCAACCCGTCTTGGTATGGGGTGGGTTGAGTGATAGAAAATCGTGGAAACTGCGAAGCTCCCAGCTGGTTAATATCTATATTGTATGCAGTCGGTCCAAAAGATGACACCTACTTCTCCGCAAAAACATCATCCAAGTCCTTTACATCTTCTTGAAGGTCTTGGATTTCTGTGGTTATATCCTTTAAGAGTGCTTCTTTTTCTGATTCCGATAGTAATCCATCTAGAGATGCATTAGATTTGACACCCACTGATACTATGCGTTGTGCAATTTGTGCGACACGGACTAGATGTTCGTCATTTTTGACGTTGACTTCCAAGAATCCCTGCACAATAGGTCCAATCACAGCCGCATCTTCTGGAGTGCGGATGAGTTGGACCATTTTCATAATAAACGAGTTAATTTGTGCCCGCTTACTGTCAGTATTTTTGTGTATTTCGGTAAAAATATCAGCTAAACTTTTACCATCATACAGTTCAGAATTAATATCCATAAAGACCCCCTTAAAATCCTATATTATAAATAGATAGGATTTACTTTTTATATGAGAAATACTGGGTTGGGTCTGATAAATGTCCATTACGCCTAAATTCCCTCAACATCTTCAAAATTTGAGGACGCATCTTATTGATAACCTTAGTAATATGAGCAGTTTTATAACTGGTCATTTCCCGTACCATAAGGTAAAGGGCTTTTTTGTTAAAATTGTCAATATTGTCAATTCGTTCAATCAATTTAACTATTGCTGCTGCAATTTCTCGGTCTCGTTTCTTTTTAAAGAATCGTTCAAGATTAAATTCCCAATATTCTACTAATAAATTAAGAAATTCTTTCATGTCTACGGTGGAATCCTTAGTTTCTGGTTCCACGATTAACATTTCTTCCAGACTAAACGAATCTTCGGTTTGGTCGGAGAAGTAGAGTACTCGCTTTTCTTCTTTGTACGAGTTATTATTGTGTAAAATCAAGTAGTTTTTAGCAATTACACTAAAGTATGAGAATGCCTTACCCT
>Ga0194115_10003796_pt1 | contig 16727 bp, 11 predicted proteins | sample TA2MahsurfametaG_3_FD_148656 | JGI IMG/M metagenome (GOLD analysis project Ga0194115, IMG submission 148656) | Freshwater microbial communities from Lake Tanganyika, Tanzania - TA2015002 Mahale S4 surface | ecosystem: Environmental > Aquatic > Freshwater > Lake | place: Tanzania: Lake...
TGAAAGATCTTTTTTATCCAATGAACAAGCTGGAAGTTGCTGAGTTTAAAAAGAAATTATTAGGCCCAGAAAGGGTTGATCATTTCACCGCATTGTTCGTTTCAAGAAATGCTAGAAGAAAAATGCCCAGCGATATTCTTCAATCGTGGAAAATGTTTATAGATGACCTTGACAAGAATCACGGACATACTAAAGCTACGCTCATAATGCACTGTGATCCACTCGATCAAGAAGGAACCAATTTGCATAGCGTAATTGATATGCTGGATATGAAACAACATGTCGTCTTTTCAAAAGATAGAATTGGTTTTGAAGACATGCGGACACTTTACAATATGTGTGATACAATTGTGAATAGGTCGTCTAATGAAGGGTTTGGTTTACCGACGCTTGAAGCAAAGATGTGTGGAAAACCTATTATTTCAATAAAGACGGGAGGCCTTACTCGTCAAGTTGAAGATCATTTAACAGGAGAGCAGTATGGAATTGGACTCGATCCAGAAGTCAAATCAATGGTAGGTAATTTAATGATTCCATACATCTATGAAGATTTTATATCGCATGAAACTCTAAAAAAAGCATTTATAAAAATGTATGAAATGTCACCAGAAGACAGAGAGCAGCTAGGCAAAAAAGCAATGCAGCACGCGCATAGAGATTATGACCTTGACACTGTCGTGTCAGATTGGGATAGAACTCTATCAGAAACGATTAAAAAATGGTCAAATGTGCAGACAAAACCGAGCAATTGGGAGTTAATAAATCTATGATGTTAGACCAGCCTTTTACTAATGCAACAATTTCTAAAAAGAAAGTCTTGCTGCGCGCGCCTGCTCTGACGCAGTCTGGTTATGGTGTGCACTCAAGACAAATTGCAAGATGGCTTTTATCGCTTTCAGAAGTTGATGTAAAATTTCAGGCTCTTCACTGGGGGAATACTCCGTGGATTATTAACAAAGACTTTTATGATGGTCTAATTGGTGACCTAATGAATAGGTCTGTTGATCCTACAGGTCAACACTACGATGTCTCTATTCAGGTTCAGCTTCCTAATGAATGGGATTCTTCTTTAGCTACAAAAAATATAGGTATTACAGCAGTGGTAGAAACAGACATTTGCAATCCTGACTGGATTCGTGCCTGCAATAGAATGACGTGCATAATTGTCCCTTCGCATCATTGTAAAAAAGTTTTAGAAAACTCTGGTAAATTAACAGTTCCTGTGCATGTAGTTCCGGAGTCTTTTCCTGATGTTGTTAATCAAAATTTACCCACAAAGATTGATGAACTAAAATTTCAAACAGACTTTAACTTTTTAGTCGTTGGACAAATAACAGGAAAAAATGCTGAAAGCGATAGAAAAAATATCTTCTATACGATTAAGTGGTTTTGTGAAAACTTTCAAGATGACGAAAATGTTGGTTTAGTTCTAAAAACAAACATGGGTAGAAACACAAAAATAGATCGTAAGATTGTTGCATCAACCCTTAGAGCAGTACTAGCCGAAATAAATAAAAAAGTTTTTCCTAGAGTGTATCTAATACATGGAGAACTCTCAGATGCAGAAATGACATCGTTATATAAACACCCACAGATCAAAGCACTAATTTCTTTGACGCGTGGTGAAGGCTTTGGTTTACCTATTTTAGAAGCTGCAGCTTGTAGTTTGCCTGTTATAGCAACTAATTGGTCTGGGCATTTAGATTTTCTCAACAGAGGAAAATTTATCTCAATAGACTATAAGATTGATAATGTTCATTCTAGCAGAGTCGATAACGAGATATTTGTAAAAAATTCTAAGTGGGCGAATCCCTTGGGTGATGACTTTAAGAAAAAAATAACTAAATTTAGAAATGCACATTCAACGCCAAAAGATTGGGCGATTGATCTAAGCAAAAAAATAATTGAAAATTATTCTTTTCAAGAAATTTCAAAAAATTATAGCGAGGTGCTTAGAGAAATTTTATGATTTGGATTTTTTTAACGTTTACTTTTTTCTCAATGTTCTTCGTTTCTACATGGTTTTTAGTCAGAGCTGTAAAAAATAGCTTACAGCTAATAGAAAAGCTTGACGAGATTCAAGAGCAAATTGACGAGTCAATTCTAGCGCTTAATGAAAAACACAAAAGACTTGATTCTAAATCAAAAACAGAGATATTCTTTGATGATCCTATCATTAAAGATGTCGTAAAAGACATAGCAGAAAGCAGAGACCTGATCATAAAGATTGCAGAAAATTTTAACGATAATAGATCACAAAATTAAATTTAACGCTATAATATGTAATAAATTAGAAGATATTAACCTAATGACGATTAAAAAGAATTTAAATAAAGTACGTAGAAAGAAAAAAGGAGCAAAAAAAGAATCTACGGTACAGGAAGAATTAAACATACAAGCAATCGACGAAGTCTGCTTAGTAGACGTAGTAGATGATGAAAAATCAAAAACTATCAAAGAAGAAAAAACAAATTTAAAACTTTATTTTAATGAAGAAACCCATAAGTCAATCGTTAAATTTCAATCAGAATCTGAAAAAAAAGAAAGAGACAAACTATACGTTGAAAAAATCATGCCGGCTTTTGAGAAGCTGGTTGAAAATTTAATCAATATTTATAAATTTACCAGTATGCACGACACATATGAAGATCTTAAGGTCGACTGTGTCAATTTTCTATTTGAAACAATTCATAAATTTGATGAATCTCGAGGAACAAACGCTTTTTCCTACTTTAATGTTGTTGCTAAGAACTGGTTAATCATAAGGACAAAACAGAAAGCCCAAAAATTAAAGAAGATTGTTAGTCTTGACGATCCAGATAACTTAACGTCTTACGAATCTTGTCTAATAGAAGAATACAACTATCTTCCATTTAAAGACGATAACGCCGAACTTCTAAATAGGAAAGAAATAATACAGATGCTGTATTCTGTGCGTGCAAAAGCAAAATCAGAAAATGAACTTTCTTGCATAAATTCTATAATAACAATTTTTGAAAATTTAGACGACATTGATCTTTTAAACAAGAGCGCAATTTTACTATACATGAGAGAACTCTCAGGTCTTTCACCCAAGCAAATGACAACGACTATGCAATCTATTAAAGGTTATTATAAAAAACTTAAACTAGATTCTAGCAAGACTCAATAATTGATTATATGAAGTCAGTTGAAGAAGCAGAAATTATTCTAGAAAAGAAAGCTAAAGATTTTTCTGATCTACTAGATCAAATCGATGGAGTCTCAGATAAAAAAAAGAAGCTTTGGCGAGAAATATATGAAAATGCAATAACAGACAGACAGAATGCATATGTTCTGTTTACATCTCTTGTAAAAATAGTTGAAAATGATAGCACAGAGCACGCAGTGCACGGAAAATCTCTTTCATCTTACATTGAAAAAATGAGCAAAGCAAACGACCAGCTGATAAGATTAGCTGAATTGATTTCTAAAGCTGAAAATGTTAACGCAGAAATTGATCCTGATGAGATGTTCAAGAAGATAGAAGAAAGGAATTAAGAGAAAATGGGAGGAATTGGTGGCCAAAAACCAGACGTATTTTCGCTTAATCCGCTTCCTGTCTATTCTGAAGGAAGAATGGACGATGCAAGAAAATTTAGCGCTGCATCGGTTCCAAACACAACATTCAGAAGAATGATTGTACTTGATGTCATTTCCGACCCAGATCCCAGTATTATAACTCAACAAAAAATTGATTACTGGAGGAAAGTTTTTGGAATAACAAATACAAAATACGCATACTGCGCTCCTAGAAATTCCATCGTAGCACAATTAGCTTATTCAACTTTACCGCCATTAATATGCTACCCATTTTTTCCTTCACATCTGTCGTTTCCTTGTAAGCCTGGTGAAGTTGTTTGGGCCGTTGTAGAAAACCCCGAAGCCCAGGAATTAAGCATGGCATACTGGGTTTGCAAGATTACTGAAGCACATCATGCTGACGATGTTAATCATTCTCACTTACCTCGCATTTATGATCCTTCAATCGCTGGTGGTTATGATAAAACGTCTAAAGTTGAAAGAGCACAAAATGATGGAAAAACAAATCCATTCTATGAATTAAGAAACGGCGTTGTAGTCTTAAGAAACGGTGTCAGGAGTGACTATAAAAATGTTTCTTTGATGCCTACTGCACCTGTTCCTGAATATTTTGAATTTCTAGTAACTTCAACCGATGGAGGACTTTTATCTCAATATGAAGCTGTACCGAGATTTAAAAAGAGACCAGGAGATGTCGTAATTGAAGGATCAAATAATTCTTTAATTGTTCTTGGAACTGATAGAGCAGGAAGTCTAGGAGTTTTTGGACCAAATTCAGACGGTATACCTAGACCCTCATTTCCTATCAACGACTTCACAGGAAGCGCAGGCTCAATAGATTTAGTAGTAGGTCGAGGTCAAGTTTCAGGTACATTCGGAAAAGAAGTCTCAACAACATCTATAATAAAAAATTCTCAAAATCTTGAAAAAGGCATAGAGATAAAAAAAGAGATTGCAAAATCAGAAGATGAAATTTATCTTAGTGAAGGTGATGTAGACTACATCAATGATAGAAGCAGAATTCTAATTTCACAAAGGACAAAAGTTGATCAAAATTTTGGAATAGACGAATTTAACTTCTCAGAATTTGACGTAGAAGATGACAAAAATTTAGGTGATGCTGCTGTAGTTATAAAATCTGATAAAATTAGACTAATAGCTAGATCAGACATAGAAATTCTTGTTACTGGCTTTAACAAAAGTAAAAATTCTATAAACAGTGACGTTAAGTTTGAAAATAACCAAGAAAATAGTGAAAATTTTGCTGCAATTATCATAAAGTCAAATGGCGATATTATATTTCAGCCGTCTGATTCTGGATATATCAAACTTGGCAGTAATGCAGCAGATAAAGCCTTATTGTGCACCGACAGCCCTGCAAATCAAGCAAATGGACAAGTTTTAGCTTCTCCAATCTCAAATACGATGGGACCTGGTTATGTCGGTACAGGCGGCGCAGGTCAAGGAACGTGGGCAAGAAAAGTCTTAGTTGACTAAGGAGAATTTATATGGCTGGTGCTCAAGAACTCGCTAATGTGCTTAGAGCGGACGATAAAGGTAACTTTAATATTACGCCCGAAGCAGAAAGAATATTTTATAGAAGAGTTAAACAAGCGCTGAGTGAAGGCAGTATTTCTCTCCCATTTAAGTGTGCTGAACCATTCCCAGTTTTCCCAGGAGCGTCTAACATAGATATAGAAGACAAAGAAAAGTACCCTGATTTTCACAGTTTTTGGGTAGATGGAATTCTTAAATCAATTGCAGTAAAACTAAATGTTCCTCAAAATTTTTTAATTCCTATATTTGATCCACTTGCACTTGGACAAAAATTAGGTCTCCCACAACCTCTACCCCCCATATCAATAGAGTCAGCTGCTGTATCATTTGCTGCACCCGTACCTATAGCATTTGATCTTCTTGAAGTTGATCCATTAGATCTTCCCGAAGTAATTTCAAAATCTTTCGCTCTTGTAAATCCTCAGCCACCCAGTTTGCCCGACATGGCTTTGGCATTTCCTGACATGGCTTTAAAATTTCCTTTTACTCCAAATTTAAACATGTCAGATCCATATGGACTAACTCAGATAAATTTTGAACTTAATTTTGGCATTAACTTAGCTTTTCTAAAGCTTGTTCAAGAAATAGCAAAGCCAGACTTCTGGTTATCGTTTACTTTGACAAAAATATTTGAGCTAAGTTGCAAAACTTTACAAAAGCCCATTCTTAACCCATTTACATCACCCGCAACAGGACAAAAAACTCCACCAATAACTGGTATTGCTTGTGCAACGACTGTAGCGACTATGGCTGCTGATATGGCGTCATTCGCTGTCACAACAACTACAGTTGGAGGTGGTGTGGTCTTGGAGACCCAGGCTACAGAGCTAGAATATAAAAAGCCAGAAGAAAAAGAGGCTAAGGATCCAAAAGATAGTTGGCATCAAGCAGCAAAAGAGGATCCTTCACTAATGGAAGAAGCGCCGCTAAATATGTTAGTTCCTTTCATACCTGACCCTGACGAGTGTGATGCAAGGTGGATTTTTACAAAATCAGGAAGAAATACTTTTTTTGCTGACCATTGGACAGTTGAGCTTCTCACAGAGACCGGAAAAAGAATAAAAAAACTAAACGATGAAGGAAAAATATCATCAAATGATCGATACGTTCTTGAAGTTGGCAACTTATGCGGTAGAAGATCTAGAAAAGATACTTATGTATATGACCAACACTTCGCCAACGAAGGTGCATGGCGTTGGTCACCATGGTCGGATCGTCGAGGTGATCCAGCAAAATATGGTGGAAAGCCAAATACATCACATGCAGGCGCTAATTTCGATTTTGCCTATCCATTTTTATTAAATGGCAAAAGAGTTTCAGGAACTTATCCTAAACATTATGTCATAGAAGGATCTCCTAAAAATGTAGCGGGCCGAAGTCCTATAGGAATTTCATCTGAAAAAATGAGTATTAAACTAGAACGAGGCTACAAACCATTTATCGATAAAGATCTAGGGGACGTTGTAAAGTTTAAATATGTTTATGACTTTGAAGCATTATACGAGCTCATGAAAACAATGTGTATTTATGTTGAAGAGAAATGGAATGAAGGTAAATTACTTAATCCAAATAAAAAATCCTTTTTTAAAGGCGGTGTAGCTGACGTATTTGCCTTTTATATCGGCGGTCCGACTATTGGAGAAGGTATTATTGTAGATTTTAGAGCGTGGATGAAAGCTAATAGATTAAAAGATAAATCTTTATCTAAAGAAGCAAGAAATTTTATATTCGGTGCTTGGTCCCCAGAGAAAAATCATAATGATCATTTGCACTTTAATACTTACAGAAGTCATAAGCGAGAAGATGGCACTTATTATCTCAGACCCTCTGGAAGAGTACAAAATAGGTTTATAAAAGAAGTCCAAGATCCTAAAGACGGAAATAAAAAAATAACACTTGTATGGTGACTCAATCATAATTAAATCATGGCAGTTTATAGTTTCAAGAGTGTCGGAAAAACAAGGCAGCAATCATTACAAGAATTGCAGACGTCAAAGATTCCTTACGGTATAAAGACACCGATGGAATTCGGTGCAAACGGTGAAGGCATCTTCGCGATGAACTATGACATAGAAGATCAACTTTCAGACAACCTAAGAAATCTTCTCTTGACTAACTGGGGGGAACGCGTTAATCAATATTACTTTGGTGCCAATTTAAGGCCGCTAACAACAGAATTTACAAGTCAAGAGGACTTTGATAACTTAGCAATAGAAAGAATAAGAGCAGCTGTTGGACAATGGATGCCTTTTATTAGTCTTACTACATTCGAGTCTATAATTGATAGAACAGAAAATAAAAATACAGCAGTAATTAAAATTAATATAAACTATCGAGTACCTGTTTTGGAAGTTGCTGATAGAGCTATTCAAATTGTTTTGTATGCAATTTGAAAACTATGCTAATTAATCTCTAGGATAAAAATCATGTCGTTAATTGACAATAAACAAGCGCTAAAACCAGTAAGACAGAGAAATTTTCTAGCGAGAGACTTTGATGGATTTAGAAGAGTTCTACTAGACTATGCACGACAGTACTACCCAGATAAAATACAAGATTTTTCTGAAGCTTCAGTTGGCGGTTTATTTTTGGACATGGCAGCCTACGTAGGTGACAATTTATCATTTTATCTTGATCATCTTTATGGTGAGATGAATGTTGATACAGTTACAGAAACAAGGAATATCGAACAAACAATAAGAAATGCAGGAATTCAGATAACAGGCGCAGCGCCTGCACTTGTCTTAGTAGACTTTTACATAGAAGTTCCAACAATAAGCACGACAGACTCAAGGCCAGACCCAGATCTTTTGCCAACAATAGAAGCTGGTTGTTCACTTAAGGCAGACAACGGCGTGATATTTACACTTATAGACGACATAAATTTTTGGCAATTAAATGCATCTAATGAATTCGAGTTGAATGAAGATGTTGAAATTACAAATGGCAGAACTTTAGGTGGGGTTGTAGTTACAAAAATTTTAAAAAAATCATCTATCTGCTCATCAGGAGAACAAAATACCGAGACGTTCACTGTTGGTGACTTCGTTCCTTTTAGAAGAATTTCATTGAATTCACCAAATGTTACTAGCATCGTTTCCGCCTCAGACGCCAAAGGCAATATTTACTATGAAGTAGATAATTTGACTCATGACGTAGTCTATAAAAATGTAATTAATGTAAATTCTTTTGATAAATCATTGGTCAAAGATGCTTTAAAGGTAGTGCCATGCCCTTATAGATTCGTGAAGCAGAATTCTTTGTCTGATAGATTATCTACTCTTATTTTTGGAGGAGGCACTGCAGACTCTCTTGATGATGATGCGATACCAGATCCCTCAGAGTTTGCTATACCCCTTAGATATTCACAAACATTTTCTAGAAAATCAGTTACTCCACAGCGCTTGCTTCAGACTTCAACTTTAGGTGTAGCGGCGTCAAATACAACGATAACTGTCACTTATCGATATGGAGGAGGCCTTTTGCACAATGTGTCTGCAGGTAGCATACGAACAGTGTCGCAAGCTGTTCTTAATTTTCCAAAGAATCCCTCGCCCGTTCTTCAGGTTCAGGTTAGAAATGGACTAGAAGTTTATAATCCAGATCAAGCATCGGGAGGAGAAGATGCATTAACTGCCGATGAGTTACTTGCTTTGGTTCCAACTTTGAGAAGTTCTCAAGAAAGAATAGTTACCAAAGAAGACCTTTTAGCGCGTGTTTATACAATGCCATCAAATTTTGGAAGAGTTTTTAGAGCATCAGTGACTAATAATCCAAATAATCCGCTCGCATCAAGATTGTTTGTCATATCAAGACTACCAGATGGAAGACTGATACCTTCATCAGATACGTTAAAAATAAATCTAAAAAGATACCTTAATTCTTATAGAATGATTTCAGATGCAATAGACATTTTAGATGTTGAAGTCATAAACTTAGAAATTTATTTTAAGATAGTTTCTGATCCTAGATACAACAAGACGCTACTGTTAAAATCTATCATTGACTCTCTTCAAACACAAATGGACATTAAAAATTTTCACGTTGGGCAGCCAATAATAAAGTCGGATCTAGTTGCGACAATTTATTCGCATGAAGGTGTAGTAGGCGTAGAATCAGTTACTATAAGAAATTTATATGGTACAGTTAACAACAGGCAATATTCAAATTCCGTGTTTGATGTAAGAGCAAACACAAGAAATCAAATTATTTATCCACCGCAAGGTGCAATGTTTGAACTAAGATACCCAGATGTTAATATCATAGGAAAAGCAGTTTCAAATGTATAGAAAATTAAAATCAGACAGAGACTCTTATATTACGAATAAAGTCATTGATTCAAAGTCGAAAGTATCAGGTAACGTTGGCTTAGCAGGAACTTTAGATCTATTTAAACTTCACGATATTGCACCGAGCGGCAGCGGTATAGTTGACGAACTAACAAGAATTTTAATACATTTTGAACTGCAACCTTTAAAAAACCTGTGGCTGTCAGGCAATATAGATATTAATGATGAGTCATTTTTTTGTAAGATGTCTCTAAAAGACGTCTACGGTGGTCAGCCAACACCTCAAAACTTTACTGTCAGCGTATTTCCGCTGTCTTCGTCTTTCGAAGAAGGTTTAGGGAAAGACCTTGTTTACTATTCAGATGTTGATGCATGTAATTGGCTTTCATCATCAAAAGGTACGCTCTGGAACGATGAAGGTTGTAATTTAGCATGTTTTTCTACGGGTTCAGGTGATTATATTACAAGTTCAGTCAGCATAATTGACACCGAGGTAAATCAAACTTTTAAACTTGGTACCGAAGATCTTCTAGTTGATGTAACAAAAATTGTATCAGCGACTCTTACTGGTGAACTTCCTGATGAAGGCTTTAGAATTTCATTTACGGGATCAATAGATAGTGACGAAAAAACTTATTTTGTTAAGCGGTTTGGAAGCAGAGGCGTATATGATGAGACAAAAAGGCCGAGTCTAATATTTGGATTTGACGACTCAATAAGTGACGATACAACAAATTTGACTTTTGACACAGACTGTAACATAAATCTTTACAATTATGTCAAAGGAAACTTAATTAACTTAACATCGGGCGCATCATCTTTAACAGGTAGTAATTGCATTAAACTAAAGCTAGTCACGGAAACTGGCGGCTATTCACTTACTTTTTCTGGTTCTCAATTTGAATTGGGAGCAAATCCCGTCTTAGGGACATATTATTCTACTGTTAATATTTCTTCTACTGATGTAACTATAGCTGCGAGAATAGCAGAGTCAGGTTCTGTTAAGTTCACTCCGGTATGGATGACTAATGACACGACACTAGTTTTTCTTTCAGGAAGCAAAATAGAAGCAAAGAAGCCAAATAGAACATCATCGTCAAATAAAAAGAAATTTTATAGAATTAGTGTAACAGGAATAGATGATAGCTATGTAACCGACCAAGACGTCTCTGCGAGAGTATTCATATTTGACGACAGTGACCCACATATAAAACTAACTAAATTGCCTGTGGAAAACAAAGGTATAATTTTATCAAGTGTTTTCTATTCAATTAGAGAAGTTGAAACTAATGTAACTATTATACCTTTTGATGATGAAAAAAAATCAACTAAAGTTTCAAGCGACGCAGACGGTATGTTTTTTATTATGAACGCTAGCAGTCTTGAAGCAGGAAGATCTTACGTAATTGATATAATGACAAAAATTAACGGCGTTAAAACCATACATCAAAATGCTTCTCCCATATTTAAAGTGGTAAACTAATACAACGGACTTAACAATGGCGATCAAACAAGGGTCACTCTCACCAGCATTTATAAAATCAATTCTACAAGATGCTAGACCCGTTGAAGCATCTGCTGCTGACATACTTGACCAAGATGCTGGAATAGTATTTGGCAAATCTGAATCTGAAAATAGTGTTTTTAAGTATGATCCTATTGATTTCCCTCTAAAAAGCACACAGCAGCTAAAAACTGACTGGTCAAAGTTTGAAAATCATACTTTCTTTTCGTCAGCTGAAACAAAAGTAAATGAAGCATTTGATATTTTGATTAATCGTTATCCTTTTGATGGTAGAAAATCAGAAATAGATGAATTTATTAGTAAGCTTACAGGATTTGAAAAGTGGATATTTGATCAGTTTCCATCATGGTCAGGTGCTCTTCATTTTTCTGGTACTCAAGTTGGTGAAGATGGCGTAAATGGCACCTACGTTAGTGTAGTTGATAAATCAGGTGAACTGTATCCGGAGCTTTCAAGAAATTCGTCAGGCGAGACAATAATAAATCAATCAATCACAGGATCTCTATCAATAGAATCTCTTCTATTTTTACCTCCGAAAGTAAATGACACTCAAATTATTTATCAAAAAACTTCATCCGAGGAAGATGGAATAACTTTTTTTCTCAAGCCTAGCACATCAACTTCTCATGTGACAGCTAGTTTTTGCATATCATCTGGTTCATTTCGAACTAGCGCGGAGGGCATCTTAAACAAAGGTTCATATAATCACATTTGTTTAGTCATGAATAGAGAGATACTCGCCCCTAGTGTCATCTTGCAAATTTACAATAATGAAAAATTAATTTCAGATAGCAACAAATTCATAGAAGTCGGTAAATTTAGTACTGATAATGCTGATTTTATAATTGGCTCAGGTAGTTCATTTTATTGTGAAACAACTCTTGTCACACCTACGCAGACCCTAAGCGGCACTTTAGATGAACTTAGAATTTTTCATAGTGTGAGAGATATAGAAAAACAAAAATTGTACGGATCTAAGGGTATATACGCTACTCCTGATTTAAAGCTTTATTATAGATTTAATGAGCCTCCCCCTTTATTGTCAGAATTTTCAGCTTCAGAGACAGTAAATTCAATAGTTTTGGACAGTTCAGGTAATTCATTGCATTCTCAAATTAGTAATTTTACAGGATCTTTAAGAGTAAATGCGTCAAAAGATGAATTAAATCCTATAAAAAATGAAAAAAAGCAATTTAATATTGTTCTTTTTCCAGCGTATTCTGAAGTAAAGAGCTTTAATTCTACGCTTCTAGCTTCTGCTAGTCTTTATGATGATGCAAATCCAAATTTCATAGCAAAGCTTGTACCAAAACATTATTTTTTAGAAGGTGCTGCTGAAGAAGGATTTTTAAATAAGTATGGTAACTCTGGTAATTCATATAGCGGTGCAGGAATTCCTGGCCAAGGACGAATAGGTTCAACTCATTTAATTCTATCATTTCTTTATGTCTGGTCTAAATTTTTTGATGATATTAAAATGTTTATTGACGCATTTGGGTATCTTAAAACAGTGGACTACGACTCAGTCAATACAGTACCAGATAATTTTCTTAATAACTTAATAAAGAGCTATGGTTTTTATCTGCCTTCGTTCTTTAATCATGCAAATATAACTAAATATGTTGATGATAGTGATGGCCCTTCAACTGAGTATACATCGGGTACTGCATTTAGAGATGTGCATGCACAAATTTTAAGACGTCTATTAGTCAACATAAATGACATAGTTGCTTCTAAAGGCACCCAGCATAGCATAAAGTCATTTTTAAGATCGATAGGTATAGATCCTGAAAATAGTTTAAAAATAAGAGAGTACGGTGGACCAACTGTAAAGATGTTAGGGACATCTAGAAATAAAAAAATTGATTCAATAGCTGTGATTGATTTTGTTAGTAGCTCACTTGTAATTTCTACTCCCTTGTCAGCTTCTAGAGTAGAACCAGGATTTCCTGAACCTTCAGGATCATTTGTTTACAATAGTAGTGGCAAAGTTATTGGCACAACTGTTGCATCTGATGGATTATTAACATCTGGGTCTTGGACTCTTGAATGTCTATATAAATTCCCACCTTATAAGATGTCTTATATTGGTGTAAAGGATCAGTCTCTTATGCGCTTAATTGTGACAGGAAGTGACTCATATGCGCGTCCCGGACTTGTTACAAACGTCATAGCCAAGCAAAAATCTCTTACCGAGCCGTCCAAAGTAAAAGCGTATATTAGGCCAGGAACATCAAATCAGTCACCGACGTTGGTACTGTCGTTGGATCTCTCGGGTTCAGGAATATTTGATGGTGAAAGATGGAATGTTTCAGTCGGTAGAAAAAGATCAGATGAATATAATTCTGGTTATTTGTCTTCAAGTTATTTTTTAAGAGTTGGCAAATCGAATACCGGCGACATTGATGAAATTTATCAAACTTCTGAATTTTTTTATGAGAAAAATTCAACTGAAAAAAATTCGTTTGAATTTCTTTCGAGTTCTTTTAACTCATCGGGTTCTTACATTTGTCTAGGTGACAATCAGACATTTCCACAGTCAATTTTGCACCCTTATTTAAATAATACAATAGAAAATCCCCCAGAATCAAGAACTACTTCTTTTTATGGTTGGGCTTCAAATTTAAGATTTTGGTCTAAATTTACAACACTTGACGAATGGAAAGAGCATGTTAGAAATCATAAGTCTACAGGTGTTTATAATCCTAAAGTAAACTATAATTTTGTCAATTATGAAACAGGCTCATTTAACAGACTTAGAGTCGATACATTTTTAAAACAACCAGACAGAAATGCAAATATCAATGGTGATCTGATATTTGTAAATCATAGCGGAAATAATATAATCTTGACAGGCAGTCAGTTTGGCTCGGGGTCAAATGTAATTATTGTGGGAGATGTTGCACAATATAGTTATCTATCACCAGAGTTTGACGAAGCAGCCACCGACGATAAAGTTAGAATAAGAGGATTGACAGAATTTACAAATTTACAAGAAAATCCATACGCATACGCTGCACCCGTCTATGCATCAAATGAAGGATTTATTAGAGAAGAACCTGTAGATGATACAAGGTTATCAATTGAATTTTCTTTGACAGATGCGCTAGATAGAGACATTGTCAATATGTTCTCTTCATTTGATGCACTTTCAGATGCGATAGGTAGCCCTGAACTAATGTTTTCTCCAGACTACCCAGGATTAAATGAGCTTAGTGACGTTTACTTTAATAAGTTAACTGAAAATCTAAATTTTAGAAGATTCTTAGAATTTTATAGATGGTTTGATGTGTCAATATCAACTTTTGTAGATCAGTTAGTGCCAGGAAAAACGAGATACAAAGGCACAAATTTTGTTATAGAATCTCATATGTTAGAAAGACACAAGAGAGAAAGTAGGCACAGTGAGAATTACATAGGAAGTAAACTTGGCGTAGAGCCTAGTTCATACAAATTATTAATACCTGATTTGTCTGTTATAATCAATAAATAAAAGCTGAGGTCTATATGAAAAGTGTTACGCTGCAGACAAATAACTTAATGAACAGTCAATGGCCAGACTTATTTGCTTTTGACGTTTCTCTGCCTGCAAAGATGTTTTTTTTATCAATAGACTCTACAGTAAACTATTATAGCACAGAACGTGTCATAGAATTTGAAAATAGGCCATTTAAAGACCGATCGGAGCCTTCAAATCTAAATAATAAAATTATTAATATTTTTTCTCAAGTAGAAAAATCAGAAAGATTAGATTCTCCAGGACATGACACAAGAGAGATAGATAGATTTCGTCAAGGCACAGAAATTAGAAATGGTAAGCAGTGGAGTGCAGGCACAATTAAGATTTTGGCAGGAACACCGGGGCATTTAATTAAACCTCAGCCTATAGGTCTAAATGAATTAAATGATTTATCGGGAAAAAATTATTTTCAAGAGTTGGATCTTTTTAACAGTCTAGATTTCATTAGAAACCAAACTGGAAAGTTGACAGAAAATACAATAACATTTCCTATTGTCGTATCTGACGCGAATCAAAGAGAAAATGACATCTTAAACGGGATTATAGAACCTTTTCCGATCAGAACTGTCATATCAAGATTTAGTATAAATTATCCATTTGAGCCCTATGGAATAAGCGCAACTTTACAGTCAGGAAATGAAAAATTAAGAGATAGAACAGACCAAGTTGTATCAATAACAACATATGATCCAAGTTATGTTAACAATAATGCATTTACTGACTCAGGAAATCAGTTTATTATGGAAAAAAGCGATGGCACTTTTGTAGAACTTGGCCCAACCCTCGCTTTTGAACCTGCGGATGTTAATAATATAAAACCTTTTAATGACGAAATTCCTCCTGCTGGCGACTATTACCTGAGCACTAGAAATTATAGTACAGAATTTTTAGAAATTATTAAACAAATGCCTAAGCAGGGTGAAACTTATCTGAAATCAAATGAAATTTCAGGTAGAACAGGTTTTGTATACGATAATACGACGCAAATAGTTGATTCAATTGTCTATGGAGGAACACTTCGTTAATGCCACTTGCCAAAGTTTTTTCTAAATATTTTGCTTTCTTTGAGAATGATCCTCTCAATAAATCAGTCGGCTTAAAAAGTGTAAATCCTCTTGTATGGAAGCATTTTGGTCCACTTTCAAGTAGCTATGAGGAATTTTTAGAAGAACCATCAAGTGCATCTTCAAAAATACCCGGCAGTAACACCAAGATAGTAGACATAGGCTTTGATTTTCCGTTTAATGGAACGACCTACAATAAGTTCATAGCGAGTCCACATGGCTGGATTGCGCTACTCGATCCGAACAATTTACCAAACACAAATCTTGACAAAATTTACGATGGAAGATTTTTAATAAGTGGAAGCAGCTCTTTTGACAACTCAGCTATAAGAGAAATTTTTTCATATAACGATGTTTTATTAGCTCCTTGGTTTGATAGGTTGATGATGACTCATCAAAACCTTGACTCTTTCATAACATTTTTTTCTGAAACTGAGCCCAATCTTCTTGCGCAAAAAGATAATTTTTTATATGGAAAAATTGATTCAAAAGATCAACCATTTAATTCTATTGATTATGCTATGGCCTATGCTAACGTTGAAGATTCTGTTGACGGCAAGACGTTAGTAATTAGATGGAATTCAATGGGTTATGAATACAGGTCTAAAAAGCTAGCTTTTGAAACTGCAATATATAAAAATGGCAAGATAGAATTTAACTATGCACCAATAGGCGACTATTCAACTGAATACACACTTCTTTCTCTTTCGTCTGATCCTATTAATGTGTGGAAGCTTGATGAGAGCACTGGTGTCACTGTTACTGACGCCCAATCGAATCAAAATCTCACGTATAAGACGCCCAATCAGATGATACCCACGCCCGGTCTTATCGTTAGCTCATCTTTCTTTTCAGGTTCGAGCGGATACCAAAACTCAGATACATTGATCTATGCTAACGATGGAAATTTTGCAAACTATGGTGTAACTGACTCTTTCTCTTTCAGCGCCTGGTTCAAGAGCGCCGCGGGAAATTCTAGCACCAAGACTATTTTGTCTAGAATGAACTACTCAAGCCCCTACAAGGGTTATTCGATACAGCTGGCAGGAGGTTATCTACAGCTAAACCTAATCCAGTCTAATACAAATCTTCTTAGCGTTCAGTCTTCTGACAACATCTACAACGACGGCGAATGGCACCACGTTGTCTGCACGTACAATGGCACTGCAGATTCATCAGGTGTGAAGATCTATGTCGACGGCCAGACAATC
>Ga0194115_10003799_pt1 | contig 16714 bp, 30 predicted proteins | sample TA2MahsurfametaG_3_FD_148656 | JGI IMG/M metagenome (GOLD analysis project Ga0194115, IMG submission 148656) | Freshwater microbial communities from Lake Tanganyika, Tanzania - TA2015002 Mahale S4 surface | ecosystem: Environmental > Aquatic > Freshwater > Lake | place: Tanzania: Lake...
ATCGTTTCCGAGGATGACTATGAGGAAGGAGAAGGAGAGATGGTAACTTCTTATAAAGTTGATTGGTTGAAAGACCATCAAGTAAAAGCAAGTGATTTAGTTAAATACTTATCCGAAGAATTATACTTGAGTGAAAATCCAAACGATTATTCAATCATTGATAGCACCATCCACACCGACCAACTACAAGATGCGGATGGAATACATGTCAATGATGATGAAACTTTGGAAAGATGGAGAAACGGGAAGGAGAAACTATATAACGCACACTATTATATAAACGTCACCGCAGTTAAAAATAGATTTCCTAGTGAGAAGGAACTTTCAAAAGCTACGGGTATTCAACTTTATGAGAAAGGTGGCGAGATGGCGAAGGGTGGAAAAAATGAAGATTTAGACAAAGTAGATTCTGTTTGGTGGGAAAATAGAGGAGATGATATAATTAATATTTCTGCATTAGTTATAAAATTAAATGAAGATACAAATTTAATGTTATTGCAAATTGAAAATGGCGTTTTATCATCAGAGTGGATAAACACGAAATATTTTGAAAAACAACCTTTTAGCGAAGGTATGTACCCAAGAAAAAAATTTAATAAACAAAAGATAAGAGAAGAAGTTATTAATCTTCTAAAAGAAAATAATTTGGATAGTATAAAAAAAGAAGGTCTTATGTCAAGCTCTTTAAAGTATTTAAAAAAATATGCTTCAGGTGGAGGAATGATGGAAGGCGGTGGAGTCAGGGGCGAGGTTAAGGTCGGAGATAAAGTAAAAAGTAAAAGTGGGGTAGAAGGGGAGGTTTATGAGTCAACTGGAATGTTTTTCAAGTTAAAAGACAAATACGGTAATAAAAGCAACAAATTTCATAGTGTAAGAGACTTCAAGCCTTCAGAGATAAAATCTATGGCTGGCGGGGGGACTAAAAGTATTATGGCTGAAGGTGGCGTTCTTGCGCACGGGTTAAGAGAAGATGACAAGATTTATGTAGAGCGTGGAAACTTGGCAGGAATCAAGAATGATAAAACTGATGAAAAGTTCATCGTAGATATTTCAACTGGTAGCCGAGAAAAACTTAAAGATTGATACCCCTTTTACTTTTAGGAGCAGGAGCATACTTGATTTATGACTCGCAGAAGCCAGAAAAGATGGCTAATGGCGGTCGGATTTTAGAAAACCCTGTATTTACATTCAAAACCGATAACGATTATCACAACGCAAGAAGCTCTGGCTATATTGACGATTACGATGTTGTAAGGATTGAAGTTAGGCATCCTTCTGGTGGGGGTGTAGATTTTGCTACTCATAGCGAGGAAGAATACTTTGAAGCATTAGATAGAATTAAAAAATCTGATTCTGAAATAGTCAAAACCTATCAGGATAAGATGTACTACGACATCAATGATTATTACGACCCTAATGAAGAAAGAGATTACGATGAGGATGAATATAATGTGGGAGGAGAAGTAGATAGAGCAAGAGGGTATGTTATGTTTATCGACACGCTACAAGAAGCAGAAAGGTTAGGGTTTGGCGGTAAAGTCAAATTCAAGGACAAGGTAAAGTCAATATCAGAAAATCTTAAAGGCAGAAAAGTTCCTAAACGGCTTCAAAAGGAATATGGAAAAACCTACGATAAAAAGTGGGAGCGTGATGAATCTGCCAGAAGAATAGCAGGAAGCCAATTAAAAAAAATGAAAATAAAATAAAAATAAATGAAAACAAACAATCTACAAGGAAAGTTGAATACTGCCATTTTGGGTGAAGTGGAGAGTATTGTAGAGAAGTTTAGTATAACTAATCACCTACGATTATCTCATTTTCTTTCCCAGTGCGCTCACGAATCCGCAAACTTTACTTTGGTAAAGGAGAACCTGAACTATTCGGCTAATCGACTTTTGAAGATATTTCCAAAATACTTCAAAGACCAAGCAACTGCCAACAAATATGCCCGTAAACCCGAAATGATTGCCAATAGAGTTTATGCAAGTCGAATGGGTAACGGAGATGAAGCATCGGGCGAGGGTTTCAAGTTTCGTGGGCGGGGTTTTATTCAGCTTACGGGCAAAGACAACTATAAGCAGTTTTCTGACTTTATAGGGGAAGATTGCGTAGCTAATCCCGACCTTATCGCTACCAAGTACCCCTTGACCAGTGCGGCCTTCTTTTTCAATAAAAACGGGCTTTGGACTATTTGCGACAAGGGTTCTACCGATGATGTCGTCACAAGGGTTACAAAGAGAGTAAATGGAGGAACTCACGGACTTGCTGACCGCTTGGCAAAATTTAAAATTTATAATGATTTATTAGCTTAATTTTATGCTTGGAAAGATTATTTTTATTATTTTAGCATTGTTTGTTTTACTCCTGATTTCTTCTTTATGGGTAAAAGGAATAGATTTTATGAACACAAACCATAAAGATTATAAAGGAGAAGATTTTTTAGATGAGAAAGTAAACTAAACCTACAACATATGGCAACCGCAAAAAAAGGAGAGAAAGTAAAACTGATTTCAGCACACGCCAAGAAGATTTGGAAAAAAGAATCTGGCGAAAAATGGACTGCCGCCATCAAGCGAGCAGCAACTGAATTAAAAAAACAAGGTAAACTATGAGGCAACTGCAATATGCTGAAGATGTAGTCAAAAAAGGTTTTACTGGTTTTCAATGGCAGAACCAGTCAAATAAGAATTTTGCTTTTGAGCGAACAAAATCTGTTCAAGAACAAATTGATTTCATTTTCACCAAAGCAAATAATTGCAGATTAGATTACAATCCTGTTTTCCCAACCGACAGAAAAAAACTTCCCATTTCAAATGAAGTTTCTGATGTACCTGTATTAAAAGAAGAATTACAAGCAGTAGTTAAAATAGTACCAGTTAGTGAACAATCGCTCAACGCTCAAGTAAAAAGCACGGAGGAATTAACAAAGCCCCCGCTCAAAACATTACTGACGCAAGATGAAACACTTAATGCCGTACTAATTGGACTGGGTGTATTTGTATTTCTTAAAATAATTTCTTAATGGACGCTTTAACTTCTACCGCCCCCGCAACTGCACCCGCACCAGCTCCTGCACCTGCACCTGCTCCCGCACCTGCTATGCCACTCACGGCTGCACCTATGACGGCTGCACCTTATACTGGCTTTTCAGGTCAAGGTTTCAAAGATTTTATGAAATCTATCAACTGGGTGGAAATTGGATTCGGTGTTCTTGGAACGGCAGTATTGTACTATACCATATTTTACTACAAGCACAACATAAACATCTCACAGAATTTCAAAGTTGATTTAGAAAATAAAATTGATGACCTGACGATGAAAGTATCTGATTTGTCAAGTGTTGTGAACTCAAAAGAAAATACCCAGAAGCAACAATCCTCTAATGACTTGTTTGTATGAAATTAAACGAATTGTATTTCGGTAATCCACACAAAAAAAACCTGAATTACCTAAATACAACAAACTATCTCGATACACTACTTTCAGAACTACAGAGCTATCCATATCCAGAAAACGAAGGAGAAAAATCTTTAGCAGAGCTAAATGATTTAATATCAATAGTAGAGCGTATTTCTGAAAATAAAGAACTCCTAAATAGATTCATTGCTTACGATTACGAAATGGACGAAGGCATAGCGTATGCACTATCTAAAGTGGGAGAGGATAAAGAGAAAGTTCTGGAACTAATCAGACAGGTAAAAGCAGACATTAACCCGCTTCTTATAAAAGTTAAGTTTTATTACCAGCGTATCCGACCCTACCAACTTGCATTTTATAGGAATTTACCGCTATATCCGTTTCGTTCAGTAACTGCTGATTCGCCCTCTTATCCAAGTGGACACGCATTTCAAAGCTGCGTTTACTTACAGGTATTAGGTAATAAGTACCCTAATCATTTCAAGCTACTTCACGAACTTTGTAATGATATTGTTTGGTCAAGGATGTATTTAGGGCTTCACTTTGCTTCCGACTGCGATTTTGCCGTGTATATGTCAGATGCCGTATGCAACCATCCTGAATTTAAGAGAAAATATGGTTTGTAATGGGACTTCATATCAATCAACTGCCCCAAGCAGTAAAAGACAAACTCGGTCTTAAAGATAGAACCTACAAGCAATTCTGGGCTAAAATAGGAGATAAAGAGCCGATATACTTTCGCTCCTCTTGGGAATTTCAATATGCTCTATTTCTGGAAAAATTAAGGCAAGAAGGAAAAATTAACGATTGGCGGCACGAACCCAAATGCTTCTGGTTCGAAAATATAAAAAGGGGGGTAAGGTCATACCTGCCCGATTTCTGCGTAACTCATCTTGACGGAAGCGAGGAATGGTGTGAGGTAAAGGGTTATTTCGATTCCAAGTCAAAAACGAAGATGAAAAGGATGGCTAAATACTACCCAGAGGTGAAGATTAGGTTGATTGGAGGGGAATGGTTCAAAGCCAACGGCAAAGCGTGTAAGACCTTAATTCCTATATTATCACAAAAGATAACAAATTAATTTATTTTCATTTTAATTCGGCATTGATTATTTTTGATTATTGAAGAAAAGTTGTATGAAGCAAACCCTATCATCTTTTGTTTTTCTGTTTGAAGAATTGCTCTCTTGTATTGAGGCAATAGGGGTAGATGATACTATTAAAATGCTTCAAGATGCCAAGTCAAGTTCATTGATTAAAACCGATTTAACTATTGATTTTGTTATAAATGCAGTAGCGGATATTACTTCACTATCCAAAGATAGAATCATAAACGGAAAGGATAAGAGTGATGATAGAAAGTTAGCTCTCGCACTTTGTGTACACTTTCTAAAAAACGAATTTAATTACTCCTATAAGGATTTATCTACATTACTGAAAAAAGATGTATCTGCTTTGAGTAAGTATAACTCCTTCGTTAAGAACTTGCCAAGTGATTCAAAAACAGATTTCGATAAGAAGCTCGAATCACACATAAAAAAAATTAAATTGAAAATCGCAGAAAAAAAACTAAATGATTAGTTATGTCAAAATTTGAAAGTGAAATTTACGAACCAGAAGAAGTAAATGTGGACTTCAATCCATTAGATGAACCCGTAAATGAAAAGCGGTACACATCTCCTAATGTAAACGCTAATCCGAATGACTTAAATAAGCCAATCGAAGAACCTCGCTTTGCACCTCCTCCAATGCAGAAAAAAACTATTCCGCAATTCGAGGAGAAGAAGCCCAAGCCAGAGCCATTCAATCCTGAATTGAGAAACATTCCAAAGAAGGAAACGGAAATGGCTGCGGCACAAATGGCAAAACTTATTATCAATGGATATGGGTGGATGCACGGGTTTGCCAACAAAGGTTTGATGATTTCTGAAAAACGACTTTTGAAATTACAAGCCGAAGGCGAAATTAATCTTAATGCTATGATTGATTTTGATTATGGCAAAAAGATTCGTGCTGGAGATTTCTTTCAAGATTACAATGAGCAAGTCAAAGAAGTACTCTATGTAAGTGATACTTTTAAGGAAGAAGTAACGCCAGTATTAGAGAGAGTTTTAGCGAAGCGTGGAATTGGAATGACAGATGAGAATTATTTGATTGCGTTGTTTGCAAAAGATATAGCTGATAAATCAATGATATTTTTTCAGTATAAATCTCAACTGAATGGAATGATTGAGAGTATTAAGGCAGCTTCTATGTCGCAATTTGCTGAACAAGCCCCAATGCCACCTCCTCCACCAAGACAACAACCACAACAAGCACAACCTACTCCTCCTCGTACTCCCGAACCAGTAATAGCTACTGAACCAGAAGAAGTACAAGCGGAAGTTGTAAAAGCAGAAGTAGTTGCTCCCGCTCCAAGAAAAAGGGGCAGACCAAAAGGATAATTAAATGGCCAGAGAACCGAAGTTATTAGTATCAGTTGGGAAAAAGGGGGTAGGTAAAAGTTATACGACCCTGAAAATGATTGAGAACTATGTTTTGGGAAACCCCTCCAAAGGTGTTCCTCCAAGACGAGTTTTGATTTTAGATGTCAATGATGAATATCAACACATTAAAGCAATCCGTATTCAGGATGTTACTTTATTTTCCGTACATCCTTTGATTGAAGTTCGCCGTATCCGTCCTTTTTTGGATGATGGCAGAAAAATGAGTTTGGATGATATTGCGCAAACATTATTTATTGTTCTCGAAACATTCAGGAATGGACTATTGCTCGTTGAGGATGTAAATAAGTATATCTCGGACACTATGCCTAATGACTTGGTAGGAGCTATTTGTACCAATCGACATATTGGAGTGGACATTATTATTCACTACCAGTCCATCGGAAGGATAACCTCAAAGGTGTGGCAGAATGTAAATATTCTTCGGATGCACAAATTTACGGATACCGTGAAGAAGCACAAACATAAATACGAGGATAAGTACGAATATCTATCAATAGCAGAGAGTATTATCAACACCAAAAATGAACAAGGCGATAAGCACTTTTTCTGTTATGCTGATATTGATGAAGAAAGCATTTACGGAGCTTTTTCCAAACAAGATTTTGAAAATGCGGTAAATAACTTTATTCAGCAGAACTATAATAATATAATAAACCCCTTACTGAAGGCAAGGGATGAACGGGGAAAGCCCATACACAACCCACAATCCGCTATCGCAGAAGTTAAAAAACGGCTTTTGAACTACAAGCGGTAAATTTCATTGATTTTCAACATCTTTCATTTCCGAAGTTTATTTGTTCTTATTTGTTTTTGTTCAAATTCTATCTCAAATTTGGGATGTTATTGTTCTTTGATTGATTGCGGGTATAGAATTTTTGTTAGAAGTAGAGAATTTGTATGTCCCTATGAAATACAAAGAGGAAGTAATCGTAATTAGTATTTGAATAAGCGTAGAAGTTCTTTTTTCTCTTTTGAAGTTTATGAAAGTTCTTTTGTAAGAAGTTGCATAAAGAGAGAAATAGAAAAGAGAAAAGAAACAGGAGTTCTCAAAAATCAGAGTGATGACAAGTTGAAGGTTTTTTGTTTTGCGTTTTATTTAGTTGTTGCCAATTAGTAAAAAGCTGAACACCCCTGAAACAAAGCAAAACCAAATTTTCAAAAACAAAAAACAAATCAAATGTCAGTTCGTAATTACATTCAGAACGCTCGTCACCAAGCTAATGAGCGTTATGCCTCTTGGAGTGGTAATCCTGCACCTATAAGTGGGGGATACCGCAATATGGTAGGCAGTCAAGGTGGTTTCAATGCAGTAGCTAAAGTAGGCCCAGAAATGCGTCCTGCTGATGGCGGCACTGGAAACAATGCACCTCAATCTCAACCTTACATCATCACTATCAGCAACGCTTCGGCTACTGCGGTTAGCAACTTTGATGTATTGGGAGCTTACACTTACATCGGAAACGGTGGTTTTTCAAATGGTAGTTTGACAATCAGTGGCGTAACTATCAGTTCCGCTATTTCGAATGTAAACTATCAGCAGTTCTTGTACCAGTCAATGAACCAGCCCTTCTCCGTAGGTCTTACCTACATCGAGAGCGTATCTGGTGCATCTTCACAGGTAACACAGACATTTACGCTGAACACTCAAGACGCTAACGGTAATCAGTTGCTGCGTACCATCGTACCAACGATTGACCCCTACCAGCAGCAGTCAACAATCGTTGCCGTAAAACAACTTTACAGCATCGATGGTTTCACCAAGCTGACTTTCAGCACAATTCAGGCATCTGTAGTTTTCCGTGTACACTTCTACCCTGCAACAAACATCAACCTCGCCGCAGGTCTGGTTGGTTCTTCAGTTGCTCAAAACTACGGCAACCCGAATCTGATTGGTGTACCTACTTACATTCAAGGTTAATCTTTGAATGGACTTGTACGCTAACAGGACGAGCGTAAAATAAAAGAGGGGGTAATGAAAGTACAATACTTCTCATTCCCCCTTTTTTTCAATTTTATCAAATGAATGTTTATACATACATAGTTGAATGCAGCCCAAACGAAGCATATGAGATATGCAAGAAGTATGGGTTTTTCAATATAGAGAGCAAGGAAGAAATGGCTAAATGCTTGGAAACAATCATCGCCAATGAAGGGGAAGGTGCTTTCAAAGAAATGATGGAACTACACCCAGATAAAGAAGTTATAGTGGAGTTGTTTACTGAAAAAAAAAATGAACTTGCACCACCTCCTGCGCCAGTGATGGTCGAAGTACCTAAACAAGTTAGCGCAGATGGTAGCGTAACCTTAAATACTACAGGGCCAAACGGCTTGGTAAATCAAACAAATACTTATATTTTAGTAGCAGCTTTGATTATATCAGTAGCAATAATATCTATGAAAAAATGAAAAAGAACTTTTCTGCACAACCTTTAGATACGAACACGGGCGGAATACTTAATGTTCTCACTGGTAAAGACCTAATAAGTCAAGTTCCTAATCAGGATATGAATAGAACCGCTTTTACAAAACGACCACTATTTGTTGATAATTGTAAAGATTGCAAAGGTTTTATAGATGGCTCAAGAAAGCGTAACATATTTGGATTAGGAAAGAAGAAAAAAAAGGATGGCGACATTTTTAATTCTGGTGCAGATAATAAAAAATTCCGAGTAGGCGATGTGCTTGACACATTGAAATTCGGAGTACAAACTTGGTCATCAGAGCAACAGAGAAAAGCTGATGCCGAAGCCGCCGCCGCCGCTCTTGAACTTGCAAGAAGGCAGAACGCAGCCGAAGCCCTTCGCTTACAACAACAACAAGAGAAATCCGCATCGATTAAGAAATACGCCCTTCCAATAGCAATTACTGGCGGAGTAGTCATTCTCGGTATAATTACATACTTTGTTTTCAAAAAGAAAAAAATTAGTTAATGGCAGAGAATACTGGTAAAATAGTTGCTATATCATTAATATCCGCCGCAGCAGTTGGTGGAATACTATTTTTTATTTTAAGAAAGTCCGACCAACAAATCGCAGTAAAACAAGCCAGTCAACTTTCTGATGCAGACAAGTTGATACTTGCTGCAATTATGAAGCAAAACCCTAATGTTAATCCTCAAACCAATATGAAGCAGTTGCTTGAAAAATTGCAACAACAAAAAAAGCAAGGTGGAGCAGGTGGCGGAGGTAGAGGAACAGGTAGCGGTGGTAGCGGTGGTAGTGGTGGCGGTGGTCGTCCAAGTGGTGGTGGCGGTGGTGGTCGTCCAAGTGGTGGTGGCGGTCAAGGATATGGCGGAAATGTATTATACGATACTTTAACTGGCGGCGGTCAAGGATATGGTGGAAATGTTTTATACGACACTTTAACGGGTGGCGGCACTGGAGGGTATGGTGGAAATCTGATTTTCGATACTGGGGGAACTGGAGGGTATGGTGGAAATCTGATTTTCGATACTGGGGGAACTGGAGAGTATGGTGGAAATCTGATTTTCGATACTGGGGGAACTGGAGGATATGGTGGAGGAACTATTTTCGATACTGGTAGTGGTGGAGGTGATTATGATGGTGGGGGATATGGCGGACAAACAATTTTTGACACTGGAGGAGGAAGCTACGGATATTAATATGTACGCAAAGAAGTATTTAGACGCAATAGGGGAAACCAAAAATAAAACCCCCGAAATGAGGTTGACAGAAGCAACAAAAGGAACTATGGTTGGTGCTTCAGTTGGTGCTATGGTTGGGCTTTTTATTGGTTTTGGTAGAAAGAAAAATTTATTGATGAGTGGATTTATCGGTTCTTTGATTGGCGCAGCCGTATCGAGAGCTTTCATAGTTAAAAAATAAAAATGAATAAGAAAACTCAAATATTGATTGGTGTAGCTGCGGTAGGCGTAGCCGCCTATTTGCTTTGGGAAAAAAGCCAAAAGCCAAAATCTTTTATGAATTTAGTTTCAAAAAGATTTGGCATAATCGGACAAACTGCAAGCGGACAAATATTATTTAGTGGCCCAAGAGGTATTATCACACTTCCACAAGGTGTTACTCCATACACATCATCTACTAATGGTGAATGGATGGCTTGTATTGAGGGTGATTGTATTTATCTCACTGGCCCATCTGCGGTATCTTCAACTCAAATTACATCTTTGTAATGCCTGAACCAATAGAAAAAAAGAAAAGCATTTGGGACATTTTGGATGCCATTCTTGAACCAGCCGTTCAGGTTTATACCGACATAAGAGGTAATAAAACTGATGGTGGCGGTAATCCAGATGATAAACGACCAATGCCTCCTCCTTTTCAAAAGTGTGATGACGGATTTGTATTAAAAGATGGAAAGTGTGTAAAAGAAACAAAAGGTGGCTCTGGAACAACACTAATCGTTATTGGAGGAGTACTTGTTTTAGGAGCAGCAGGATATTTCTTGTATAAAAAGTTTTCAAATAAACCCAATTAATAAACAAACAAAAACAAAAGTTATGGCAAACGGAAAAAAATTCTTCCAAACAACAGGTGGTATTGTACTTTCATTAGCAGTTCTTTTCGGAACGGTTTGGATAGTATCCAAAGCGTGGAAAACTGGACAGAAAAATATGACTGCATAAGATGAACCTGTCGAGCGGATTATCCTCTGTGGGAGCAATCATAGGTGTATTCTATGGTGTAACCAAGCGTAAGTCGGTATGGACTACGGCTGGTATAACTATATTATTTGCTATTGGTGGTGCTGCGGCGGGTGTCGCTATCAAACAATTCAGTAATAATTAAAAAAAAAAAATGGAAAAAAACACGAAACTTATTCTCGGTGTAGGCGTACTGGCTGCCGCAGGATATTTTATCTTTAAACAAAGTCAAAAACCTAAAATGTCATTCGTATCTCGTATGGCCCCTTCTCGTTTCATAGTAGTTGAAAGTTGTCTTGGAACTACTGGTACGCAAGTAACAATCGGCGAAAAAACTTATTGGGATTGCTGCAAGATGGGATATGTAACTCCTAACAAACCTTCATCTGGTTGTTCAGGTACTACCCCAACGGCTCTTTAAAAAAATATAAAATGGATAAGAATACAAAACTCCTACTTGGTATAGGACTTGTTGGTGTTGGCGCATATTTACTTATGCAGTCCAAAAAGCCAAAAAACACCACTTCTTATGTGGGAACTATGCCTACTGATGTAGTTGGCAAACGCAGAGGATTCGTAAATGAGCTTCCTGTAAAGCAATCTACATTTGAATTCACTGGTGCGGAACAACTTCCAGTAGCAGATTCTGGTTGGGTAAGAGCAGACGGCGTTCAGCAGTTCTATGATGTACAATCACCAAACTGGGCAAAATACGCAGGTAACACTCAATTCTTCGATGTAGAAAGTAAAGGATGGGTTCGTGGATAAGAAACTCATACTAATACTTGCGCTAATCGGAGGCGGGTATCTTCTTTGGAGAAATTCAAAATTAGCGGCACAATCTGTTGCTACAAAACCAGCAGATTTGCCTTCTGATACTCCAACGGATGTACCAGTTGGGCCAAAAAGTCAAAAGGATTGTCCTGAAGGATATGTCTTTGTGCCTCTTGATTGCTTAATGCCGCCTTGTGAGGGTGGAAGTTGTGTGAAGGCAGAAGAATTGCCTGAACCTATGCCCGTAAAGGGCGCACCTTTGGTTGAGATTGTGGACACTCAACTCACCCCCACGCCAGTTAAAGACCCGTTTACAGAATTTTTCGCTCCAGTTGAACCCCCTGCTGCTCCAATAAAAGACCCATTTGCGCAAATATTCACTACTCAAGTGGAATTTGCTGGGTTTTCATTCGCAGGGACTGATAAAAATACATTAGCTTTACAAGAGAATACAAAACAAAGTTCTGTAAGGCAAAGTAAGTTTAATTAAAATGGAGAAATCTGCGAACAAAAGATGGAAAGAAAGTGGAACTACTCTTTCTTTCAAGGACTGGATTGATATTGAAAACAAAAAAGAGGAGAGCAAAAAAAATTATCTTTCGTTCTCGGTTCCAAAACCGAGTGATTTTTTGAAAGATACTATTGCTCAAAACAAAGAGGCCGTAGTTACAAGCCAGTACAAACCTGAAGAAGATAAAACAAATGTTTTAGGACTCGACAGGAATGTTCTTGTATTCTCTGGTTTGATAATTGTTGGTGCTTTAGGATTTTACTTCTATAAAAAATTGAATAAGAAACAATGAATGTAAGAAAGGAGCATCTGATTTATGCTGGAGTTGGGGTGCTTGTTTTACTCATTCTTATTAATTCAACGAAAGAAGTAGAATTAAAAGAAATTAGTGAAGATAAAGTGGATATCAAAAACTTTGACTATACAAATCTTCCTTCAGAATTAAAACCACCTTATAGGTTAGCAGAAGGAGAACAACTTCCAAGACCTATTAGAAAAAACTTAAACTTACAAGGAATTTCAATAAAACCAAGATTCGACAATGATTTTCAGCGTACCTACAAGATATGAGGAAATTACTCTATTAGTAAAAGTTCGCACATACGAACCGCAGAAAATCAGAATTAAGGTAATTGACGCTGAACAACCGAATACTACTTTCACCGATAGATATAAAACTATCAATGGTGAGAGTATTTTTTTTGTCAGGATGCCCGTAAGTGCAAAAGAGGTTTTGGTATATGTTTATAACGAAGCATACGGGAACCTTGAGCAAGGAATTGATAAATCAGTAGAGGTGGTTTCAATAACAAAAGAACCCCTTGAGAAGAAACTCGATGTAATCGACTTTTCAAATCCTCTGGTTCGTTCATTTGTAAATTTCGCAACAAGATTTTCTTATAACGCAGGTAGCTTACCTTCTGGTAATTATGTATCAGATGATAAGCAGTTTGTGATTAAGTATTTGCCAATTATTGAAGATAATGGTGTTGAGCAAACTACACCTGCAAGGATTGATATTGATTCGGGTATTATCGAAGTTTCAAAAAAACAATTCATAGAATATACCATCCCAAACAGGATGGCTATTTTGCTTCACGAATTCTCTCATATTTATCTGAATGATAATGTTGACGATGAGGTTGAAGCTGACTTAAATGGACTTTTAATCTATTTAGGTTTGGGCTATCCAAGAATTGAAGCATTCGAAGTTTTTGCCAAAACATTTATGAATAATCCTACTGATGAAAATGGTATGCGTTTTGATAGAATTAAGAATTTTATAGACAACTTTGAAACATACAATACCTATTTATACGATTAATTATGTCTTTCGAGCAACAACAACAGCAGTCAATATTTCAACCAACTACAACTACCTATTTTATTTATGGAATATCTGGAGCAATCGTATTAATAACACTCACCCTTTTATTAAGAAAGAAATGAAAAAGAAGTACATAATTACTGGAGTAATTGGACTTGCTCTCGGAGTAGGAATCTGGTTTATTGTAAATAACAAAAAAAAGAAAACAAGAGTTATTAGAGAAGGAACATTTATCATTGAAGTAGATGATGAAGAATAAAAATTACTAATATGCTATCTCAAGTTTATATTAAGTTGCCAGATATAAAGACGGCTTATTCGTATTCTTGCTCAAGGAGAGGTACTTGCAGTTATAGTGATGAATCAACCAAAATTAGTAATACGCTAATGATTCAAACCATAAATGCAACTTATGGAAATACGATTACTACTTGGGCTGATGTATTTCAAATTCCCAAAGGTGTTATTGTAGGATTTATAGCAACTGAAAGTGGCGGTAAAATGTTGGCTCCTAATCAGTATCAAGCAACTGGGCTTATGCAAGTTACTCCTAATGCAATTTATGATTGTGCAAGAAAATGGAGCGCAGAAGTAACTTCCCCGCTTCCTGAATCAGCAAGAAAACTTTTGGTGTCTAAAATACCGACCTTCTTCACAACGAAAAGCGTTAGCTCAATTTCTGGTGCTATTCTTCGAAACTTGCAAAATGATTCGAATTTTAATATTATGTCTGGCACACTAATACTTCGTTGGCTGATTGAAAGATTTACCGATGATTCAGGTGTTAGTAAGGGCCTTAATAAAGCTATGGTTGGATATAATGCAGGAGCTTATAGAGTTGTTTTAGGTAGAGATAAAATAGGCCGTGAAACGCCTGTTGACTCCACTTTTTTAGCCACTAATCGTGCCGTTCCTCTGGAAAGTCGTTCTTACTTGTACAAAATGCTTGGTAAGGATGGTTTCTTGGAGCTTATTTACAAAAACAGGGTAATATAAAATAAATAAAAAATAAACAAAATGGATAAAAAGATGAAATCGGCATTATTAGTAGTTGGAGTGGCGGCACTCGCCTTCCTTCTGCTTTCTTTTAGAAAGAAGCCAGAAGTTGCCCCAGTTTCAGCATTAAGTCAGCAAGAAAAAGATGTCTTATTCAATGAAGCAATGGGCTTTCGTGGAGGAACATATCCAGATGTTGACCCATATGATGGCCGTGAAGAATTTTTGGAGAAATTTCAAATGCGTAAAGAAGCGGCTTTGAAAAAAATATCTGAACTGGGATTACAAGCCGAGTTTGACGCATATAAGAAAATTCAAGATGAATTACCTCCAAGACCTTAATATTTTAATAAATAATAATTGAAACAAAAAATCAATTAGTTATGAAAAGCGGAACAAAAGTTGCGATTGCTATACTCGGAGGATTGGCCCTAATCGGTGGGTCAATTTTTGCATATATCAAGAAACAGACAGATTTACTTTATGATTTTGACTGGAAACTTCTTGATGTAAGTTTTGATAAAGTGAGTTTGCAGCTTGTAAAAGGCAAGGTTAAGTTTCGCTTTTTCAACAAGGCAGATATACAAATCGTAGTTACAAAATTCTACTTGAAGCTCTATTTAAACAAAGAAGAAGTTGGGTACATAGAGGATGTAAGTGAGTTCGTGATTCCTGCAAGGGGTTTTAATGACATCAGCTTTTCTTATAGCGTTAACCCCCAGTTTTTGCTTAAAAACATAACTGATATTGTTTTGGGTAGTGTGAAGTCAAAAGATGCTACTTTGACCCTTGACGGATATGCAAAAATCAGAAGTGGGTTTATCCGTGTAACCGTTCCCATTCTTTGTGATTGTTCTTTAAAAAATTACGAATGCAACTGCTAAAAATTTGCAGAAAATAAAGTAATTTAGCGTAAAATGAAATTAAAATGATTGACTTTATTCAAAATGAAACTAAAAAGATTATGTACAAGTGTTGTGAACGATACTCGCAAAAAGCGGGAGTCGGGATTGACGATGTACAATTAGTTCTTGGAATTAATGAGGAAGGCAACACATACACGATGTGTGAAAACTATTTTCCAAAAGAATCTTACGACATTATGCAAGTGCTTGGTGTTCGTATTGATTTTTTAGGTTATAGAAATATTGCACCACCATTTATCATCAAATCATTATTGAGATTTATGGAGCAATACAATATCACATCGGATAGAATTAAAATTTTGTGTGTACCAACCAAAGATGACAAAGGAAAAAACGATGTTGCTTTGTTTGTGTACAATCGAAACAACTATGTAGAAACAATCACATTTTCAGAATTATTCCGTGAGGAAGATATTGAAATGCCAAAATTAGAATAATATGACTTTTTACACTACTACGCTATCTTCTGGTTCATTGGAACTTTTGACCGCAGATGGCGCACAGATGGTAAGCATCGAACCTAACTCTGGAAGCTCTTGTACAGTGTTGGGTTCTTTGCCATTTAAGGGTTTAAATCCCAATGCCATTACATTAGATGCAAACCAAGTGCTTACAATATCATCACCTTCGCCAAGTTCTCCGTTGAACGGAATTACAATTACTTGGGTAAGCGGAACGATTGACATCATTGTTGGAGTGTAGTGTAAAACAAACAAACAAAACAAAATGGGATTTTCATCTATACAATCATTTGGTTTCGGAGGTGGTGGTGGCACTGGCTCATCAGGTTCAGCAGGTACTTCGGGTACTTCGATGGGAACATCAGGAGTTTCGGGAACATCAGGTACTTCTGCAAGTTCTGGTTCTTCAGGTACAAGTGCCAGTTCAGGTTCTTCTGGTACATCTGCAATAGATGGTTCCTCTGGAACATCCGCAAGTAGCGGTTCTTCTGGAACATCCGCAACATCAGGAAGTTCTGGTTCTTCAGGAACATCTGCAATAGATGGTTCTTCTGGAACATCAGCGAGTAGCGGTTCTTCTGGTACTGACGGTTCAAGTGGAACATCCGCAACTTCAGGTTCTTCAGGAACATCAGCAAGTAGCGGTTCTTCTGGTACAAGTGCCAGTTCGGGTTCTTCAGGAACATCTGCAATAGATGGTTCTTCTGGAACATCAGCGAGTTCAGGTTCTTCTGGAAGCAGTGGTACATCTGCAACATCAGGTTCTTCTGGTAGCAGTGGAACATCCGCAACATCGGGTTCTTCTGGCACATCAGCAAGTAGTGGTTCTTCTGGAACATCTGCAATAGATGGTTCTTCTGGTACATCCGCAATAGATGGTTCTTCAGGTACATCAGGAAGTTCTGGTTCTTCAGGAACATCAGCAACTTCAGGTTCTTCAGGTACAAGTGCCAGTTCAGGTTCTTCTGGCACATCAGCAAGTAGTGGTTCTTCTGGAACATCTGCAATAGATGGTTCTTCTGGAACATCAGCGATAGATGGTTCTTCAGGTACATCAGGAAGTTCAGGTTCTTCAGGAACATCAGCAAGTAGCGGTTCTTCTGGTACAAGTGCCAGTTCAGGTTCTTCTGGTACATCCGCAATAGATGGTTCTTCTGGTACATCCGCAAGTA
>Ga0194115_10003800_pt1 | contig 16713 bp, 15 predicted proteins | sample TA2MahsurfametaG_3_FD_148656 | JGI IMG/M metagenome (GOLD analysis project Ga0194115, IMG submission 148656) | Freshwater microbial communities from Lake Tanganyika, Tanzania - TA2015002 Mahale S4 surface | ecosystem: Environmental > Aquatic > Freshwater > Lake | place: Tanzania: Lake...
TAATCCTTAAATTAAACACCAAATAGGTCTAGCAAATTAATAAAAAATAGAATTTTATGTCAAAAATAATTGGAATAGATTTAGGAACTACAAACTCATGCGTTGCCATTATGGATGGTGCGCAACCAAAAGTATTAGAAAATGCTGAAGGGGTTCGAACAACGCCATCAATTGTTGCATTCACTGAAGCTGGTGAAAAATTAGTTGGTCTTCCTGCAAAAAGACAGGCGGTTACAAATCCTGAAAATACTTTCTTTTCAGTTAAAAGATTAATCGGCAAAAGTTTTGATGATTCTAATTTAAAAAAAGATATCCAAGGACTTCCTTACAAAGTTATAAAATCTGATAACGGTACCGATGCCTGGGTTCAGTCTCGTGATAAAAAATATTCACCAAGTCAAATATCTGCATTTGTTTTAATGAAGATGAAAGAGTCTGCTGAAAAATATTTAGGTAGTGAAGTAAAGCAAGCTGTCATCACAGTTCCAGCTTATTTTAATGATGCACAAAGACAAGCAACCAAAGATGCTGGAAAAATTGCAGGTCTTGAAGTTTTAAGAATTATAAATGAACCTACTGCAGCAGCACTTGCTTACGGACTTGATAAGAAAAAAGCAAAAACCATCGCTGTATATGACTTAGGTGGCGGAACATTTGATATATCCGTTCTTGAGTTAGGTGATGGAGTTTTTGAAGTTAAATCTACAAATGGAAATACTTCTTTAGGTGGCGATGATTTTGATACAGTGGTTACAGATTACATTATTGAAGAATTTAAAAAAGAGAGTGGGATTAATTTAAAAACAGATAAATTGGCTTTACAAAGAATTAGGGAAGCTGCTGAAAAAGCTAAGATTGAGTTATCTTCTTCTGCACAAACAGAGGTAAATTTACCATTCATAACTGCAGATAAAACTGGTCCAAAACATGTGAACATGAAAATCACAAGGGCAAAATTAGAAGCTCTCACTGCAAAATTAATTGAAAAAACTATTGAGCCTTGCAAAATTGCACTAAAAGATTCAGGTTACACAGCGTCTGAAATTAATGAGGTTATTCTTGTGGGTGGAATGACAAGAATGCCAAAGGTTGTTGAAACCGTAAAAAGTTTCTTTGGTAAAGAGCCAAATCAAAGTGTTAATCCTGATGAAGTTGTTGCCTTGGGTGCAGCTGTTCAGGCGGGAGTATTACAAGGAGATGTGAAAGACGTTCTTCTTCTTGATGTCACTCCTTTATCTCTAGGTATTGAAACTTTAGGTGGAGTATTTACAAGATTAATTGATAAAAACACAACCATCCCAACTAAAAAAAGCCAAGTATTCTCAACTGCAGAAAATAATCAGCCAGCAGTGACAATTAGAGTTTTCCAAGGGGAAAGGGAAATGGCAAATGATAATAAATTACTTGGTAATTTTGAATTAACTGGAATTGCACCTGCTCCAAGGGGAGTTCCTCAAATCGAAGTAACCTTTGATATTGATGCAAATGGAATTGTAAACGTTTCAGCAAAAGATAAAGGAACTGGAAAAGAGCAAAAAATTCAAATTCAAGCGTCAGGCGGCTTAACCGATGAAGAAATTCAAAAAATGGTTAAAGAGGCAGAAGCAAACAAAGAAGCTGATAAAAAGAAAAGAGAAGAGGTAGATGCAAAAAATCACGCAGACTCTTTAATTGCTTCAACTGAACAAAGTTTAAAAGAACATGGAAGTAAAATTTCTGAGACAGATAAAAAAGCAATTGAAAAAGATATGGAAGATTTAAAAGAAGCGGTTAAATCTGACAAAACTGAAGATATTAAGACTAAAACTCAGCAACTAATGACTTCCTCTATGAAATTAGGGGAGGCGATTTATAAAGCTCAGCAAGAAAAACCCGGGGATAATAAAACTGATGCTAAGTCTGAAGATAAGAAAGATGTCGTTGATGCAGAGTTTGAAGAAGTAAAAGACGATAACAAAAAAACAGGCTAATCACTCATTAGCTTTTAAACCTGGTTTAATATGCCTAAAAAGGACTACTACGATATTCTTGGCATAAATAAAAAAGCAACACCTGAGGAAATAAAAAAAGCATATCGAACTTTAGCAATGAAATATCACCCTGATAGAAATCAAGGGGATAAAACTGCAGAGTCAAAATTTAAAGAAGCCTCTGAAGCCTATCAAGTGCTCTCAGATCCTAAGAAAAAATCATCCTATGATCAGTTTGGTCATTCTGCCTTTGAAGGAGGAAGTGGAGGTGCGGGTGGATTTGATTTCGGTGGATTTGAGAGTGGAGCATTTTCTGACATCTTTGATGATTTTTTTGGCGACTTCATGGGTTCTGGTCGAAGTAGCAGTCGATCAAAAAAATCAAGATCCAATAGAGGATCTGATTTAAAAATTAATTTAGAGGTTAGTTTGGAAGAGGCTTATTTTGGAAAAAAACAAACTATAAATTTATCCTCAAATGAAAAATGCGAAAAATGTTCAGGAAGTGGAGCTGAGCCTGGATCAAAACCAAAAAAATGTTCAACATGTGATGGCTATGGAAAAGTTAGAACTCAGCAGGGATTTTTTACATTACAACAAACCTGTCCTAACTGTGGTGGTGATGGAGAAATGTTATCAAATCCTTGTAAAGATTGTAGAGGATCTGGAGCGATTAAAACTAAAAAAAATCTATCCATTCAAATTCCAAAGGGAGTTGATGATGGAACGCAAATGAGATTATCCGGTAAAGGGGATGCAGGTTATAGAGGAGGATCTAGTGGTGATCTTTATGTTTTAATTAATGTACAAAAGCATAAAATTTTTCAACGATCTGAGGAAAATTTATACTATAAATTACCCATCTCTATGACCGATGCTGCTCTTGGAGCTGAAATTGAAGTTCCAACCATTGACGGTGGAAAATCAAAGGTCAAAATCCCAGAGGGTACACAAACTGGAAAGCAATTTAGACTTAAAGGCAAAGGAATGCCAATTTTGAGAGAAAATGATTTTGGTGATCTTTATCTTGAAATTAATGTGATAATTCCAGAGTCTTTAAGCAAAGAACAAAGAGAATTATTATTAAAATTTAAATCTTTAGAAGAATCTGACAATAATTCAGAGATAAAAAATTTTTTTAATAAAGCTAAAAAATTCTATAAAGACTTTAGTTAATATTTAAAATAAATATTAATATCATTCTATAATAAATTTTAGATATAAAAACTAAATAGATATTTATAAATTATAAAATTTTATTTTATGAGTTTAGATAACAACAGCTTCAAAAGTCTTCTAGAAAAAGCATTTAATCATCAGACAAATGAAAAATATAGTGAAGCTGAGAGAATATATAAATATCTATTAAGTGTTGATAAGAAAAACCCTGATGTCTTAAGGCTTCTAGGTACACTATATGCGGCAAATGACGAAAATGATAAAGCTATCAAATTTTTAGAGGCCTCTAATAAAGAAAATGCAACAAATTATTATACCCACCTTAATCTTGGTACAGCTTATGGTGTTTTAAAAGATGATGAAAAATTTTTACATCATCTTAATTTATGTATAAAAATAGAACCCAATAAATTTGAAGGTTACTTCACTCTTGCGGTATTTTATTTAGAAAAAAGTTATATTTTTAAAGCCTTTAATCTATTTGAAAAAGCTTTTTCAATAAATAAAGAGATCCCATTTATAGATCAATATATTTTTAAATGTAAAAAACACTTGGCTAATTGGGAAAATTATAAATACTATGAAAATAAGATTTTAAATAATATTAAAAATAAAAAATTTTTTTATTGGCCTTTAGAAAATTTATTAATTTGTGAAGATCCTTTATATGAAAAAATAAATACTGAAATATATTTAAAAACTTACTTAAAAAAAATACCAAAGACTCAAACTGAAAAAGAAAAATTTTTTAATCATAAAAAAATTAATATTGCTTACTTTTCTGGTGATTTCAAAGATCATGCTGTAGCACATTTAATTGTTGGAATGTTTGAATATCATAATAAGGAAGTTTTTAATATTTATGGTTTATCTACAATCGATTTAAAAGACCAAAAAAATGATTATACAAAACGAATATGTGAGGCTATTAAAGTAATAGATATTAGTAAAAAAACTTTAATAGAAATAAAAAAACTTTGTTTAGATCTTGAAATTGATATTGCAATCGATTTGAGCGGTCTTACAAAATTCAATCGTATAGAAGTATTTTACAGTAGAATTGCTCCGGTACAGATAAATTATTTGGGTTATCCTGGAACTTTAGGACCTGACTTATATGACTATATAATTACAGATTCTAAAATAATCCCCAAAGATCAACAACATTATTACTATGAAAAAAAAATTTACTTACCTAATTCTTATCAAGCAAATGATGATAAGCAAAAAATTAGCAATCAAAAATTTACCAAAGCTGAACTTGGACTTCCAGAAAAAGACTTCATTTTTTCCTGCTTTAATCATCCTGGTAAAATCACACCTGAAATCTTTGATTTATGGATGAATATTCTTAATAAAGTAGATAAGAGTGTTCTATGGTTAATTGAGTTTGATGCAATTAGTAAAAAAAACCTTTTATATGAAGCAAAAAAAAGAAATGTAAGTTCAAATAAAATAATTTTCTCAAAAATTGTAAAATTCGACGAAAATCTGTCAAGGATACAGAACGCTGATCTTTTTTTAGACACATATCCATACAATGCCCATACTACTGCCAGAGATTTTTTATGGTCAGGTGTCCCAGTATTAACACTTTGTGGAAAAACATTCGCAAGCCGTGTAGGATATAGTTTACTAAATACTCTAAACTTAAGTGATGAATTAACTTGTTTTAATAAAAAAGAATATGAAGAAAAAGCAATCTTGTTATCAAACAATAAACTATATTATGAACAATTAAGAAATAAGTTAGCTATAAATAAAGTAAGTGAACCTCTTTTTAATACAAGTCTATATACAAAAAACATTGAAGATGCATTTAAAAAAATATACGAAAGAAATAAATTAAATTTACCTGCTGAAAATATTTATATAGATTAAAATTAATTTAAAATATTTGTGAAAAAAATTAAGATTTGTATTTGTGGTGCTCTTGGGAAAATGGGAAGGACATTAATAAAATGTATAACCCAAAATCAAAAATTAAAACTTGAAAGTTTGAATGATCTAAAAAGTGTAAAAATTTCCAATAAAATAGATATACAAAAAAATAAATTAGAAGCTTTTAAAAATGCTGATGTTATTATAGATTTTTCACGGCCATCGAGCACAGTAATGGTTTGTAAATTTGCAAAAATTTTAAATAAAAAAGTAGTTATTGGAACTACAGGATTTACAAAAAAACAAGAGAATTTAATTAAAAATTACTCAAAAAAAATTCCTATATTTAAATCTGGAAATATGAGCTTAGGAGTTAATATTCTTGAATATATTACAAAAATTTTATCTAGAAAGATTCCTAGCGAATATCAGATTGGAATTAATGACAATCATCATAAAGCAAAAATAGACTATCCCTCTGGTACAGCCCTAATGTTAGCTAAAGCGGTATCGGAGGGAAAAAAAATAAATCTAGAAGCTATAAAAGGTAAAATTTTTTTTAATACAAAAGGTATTTTGAATAAGAAAAAGATTAATTTTTTTATTACTAGAAAGGGCAAAACTGTTGGTAAACACTCAATTTTTTTTAATAATAAATTTGAAAATATCGAATTAAGGCACGAAGCATTTTCAAGAAAATTGTTTGCTGAAGGTGCGTTAAATGCTGCGCTATGGATAAATGAGAAAAAAAAGGGACTATTTAACATGCAGGATATGCTCAATCTTAAATAAAAAAATAATTTTAATGCCATTAAATAAATATCAGGCTTTAAAACTCATTCAATTATTAAATAAAAAAATAAAAAAACCTAGAACTTCACTTAAATTCAGAAACCAATTTACACTTTTAACCTCTGTTGTTCTTTCTGCTCAATGTACAGATTTAAATGTGAATAATGTTACAAAAAATATTTATAGAAAATATTATACGCCCAAACATTTTGTTGATCTTGGTATTTTAAAAATAAAAAAAATGATTAAAAGTATAGGGCTGTTTAATATGAAAGCTAAAAGTTTATATAACCTATCAAAAATTTTAGTAGAAAAATATCAAAGTAAGGTCCCAAATAATTTTGATGATTTAATAAATCTACCAGGCGTTGGCAGGAAGACTGCAAATGTTGTCCTAAATGCAGCTTTTAATAAACCAACTGTTGCAGTGGATACTCACGTATTTAGAGTAAGTAATAGAACGGGCTTAACGAAGGGTAAAAATCCTAACCAAGTAGAGGAACAACTTTTAAAGATTTTGCCCAATAAATATTTAAAAAAAGCTCATCACTTAATTCTCTTGCATGGTCGATATATATGTAAGTCTAGAAATCCTTATTGTACAAAATGTGTAATAAATAAAATTTGTTTATATAAAGAAAAAAATGTCTAAAAAAATCCTTGGTATTGGTAATGCAATAGTTGATGTTTTTGTAAAAGTTGATGATAACTTTTTATCAAATAATAAACTTGTAAAAGGTTCAATGAAACTTATACAAATAGAGGAATTTGAAAATTTAAAAAATATAATTAAAATTGAAAAAATTGAAGCGGGCGGATCCGTTGCAAATACTATGGCAGGTATTGCCTACCTTAACGGTAATCCATTTTTCATAGGTAAAATTAGCTCTGATAAATTTGGTAAGATTTATAAACAAAGTCTTGAAAAAATTAACGTAAATTTTTCTTACATTGAAAAAAATGAGAATTTAGCCACAGGTACATCAATCATTTTTATAACGCCAGATTCTGAAAGAACCATGTGCACATATCTTGGTATTTCATCTAAACTTTCAGCTGAAGATATTGATGAGCATTATATAAAAGACTCGAAGCTTATTTTTTTAGAGGGTTATCTTTGGGATAAGGGAATAACTGAAGAAATGTTTAAAAAAGTTATCCATTTAGCAAAAAAAAATCATATTAAAATTGCAATGAGCTTGTCTGATATTTTTTGCGTAACAAGACACAGGGAAGATTTCATTAAACTTTTGAAGGATGATTTGAATATTTTATTTGGCAACGAGAATGAGATAAATGCTTTAACAAAAAAGAATAATTTATTTGAAAGCATTAAAGAACTCCAAGAATTAAATAAACTTATTATCATTACAAGAAGCGATAAAGGAAGTTTAGCAATGTTAAAGGGTGAGGTAATTAATTGCGATAGTGTTAAAGTTGATAAAATTTTGGATTTAACCGGAGCAGGTGACCTATTTGCCTCTGGTTTCTTAAAAGAATATTTGGATAAATCTGATATTAAAAAATGCCTTCAGACTGGCTCTGAACTTGCTGCAAAAATTATTCAAAAAATTGGTGCAAGACTTAATTAGGTTTGTTAACTAAATAATATAGAGAATTTTTCTCAACAATAAAGTTTGCATCCTTAAAATACTTATAGATTTTTTTCCTAAGTCTATGAAGATGAGTTTCAAGCGCATGGGTTTCTAAAACATAATTATGTTTCCAAATACTTTGTAGCAGAGAGTATTTATTTAAACCATTATTGTCATTAAGCGCTAAAATTAATTCTAACTCTTTTTCTGTTAATTTAACATTTACTTTTTTTTGGGTAATAATTCTCTGATTACAATCAATTTCATAATCTTTAATAATAATTTTAGATTTTTTAAAAAAACTATATTTAGTGATTAAAATATTTATAATTTCTTTTAAGGATATAATCTCAATTGGAAGTTCCAAGCAAACATGAAAATCTAATAAGCTTAAATTATTTTTTTTTAAATAATCCTTATGACTTACAAATATTATAGTAGGTTCATTATTTGATAAATAATTTTTAACTTGTTTAATTTTTAAATTTTCGGCAAAAAGAATTTTAATTAAAAAATTTTTATTATTACTATTAAATATATTACTAAATTCTAACTCGTTAAGAATATTTGAAAATATTTCAGATCCGATAACAGTAAAATGATTATTTATCATATAAATATGTATATTATATAATTCATGATTATTATAAATAATTCAAATTATTTAAAATATAAAAATCTAAAATTTAGATGTGCCATAGGAAAAGCTGGGGTCGGAAATAAAAAAATCGAAGGCGACAATATAACACCGAGAGGTACCTATAAAATTGTCAAAATTTACTACAGAAAAGATCGAATAAAAAACATTGTTTCAAAATTTAAACTCTTTGAAATTAAAAAAAATATGGGATGGTGTGACGACCCGAAAAGTAAGAATTATAACAAATTAATATCATTACCATGCAATTTTAGTCATGAAAAACTTTATAGGAAAGATAATATTTACGATTTGATTTTAGTTTTAAATTATAATTTTAAACCGATTGTAAAAAATAAAGGCAGCGCAATTTTTATACATATACAAAAAAACAATTTTAAAAAAACTAAAGGCTGTATTTCGCTAAGAAAAATGGATTTATTAAAGATTACATCCCTCATCAACAAAAATGTCAAAGTAAAAATTATTTAGTTCTTTCTCCAAATATAGCAGAGCCAATTCTAACGTAAGTTGAACCATTTTTTATTGCTTTAATATAATCGTTACTCATCCCCATGCTTAATTCTACTAAATTACACTTTAATGCTAAATCCTTAAGAGTAAGAAAATGTTCTGTTGGTTCAGAACTAACGGGTGGAATACACATTAAGCCAATAACATTTAACTTTAAATCTTCCTTACAAAAATTTACAAAATCTTTTGTATCTTCAATGGCAATCCCGGCTTTTTGTTGTTCTTTTCCAGTATTTATTTGGATAAAAATTGCAACTTGTTTTTTAAAATTTTTTTCATTTTCAAAAATTTTTAATGCAAGTTTTTTACTATCTAAAGAATGAATAAAATCAAAGATCTCATAAGCATCATCGACTTTATTAGATTGCAACTTTCCGAGTAAATGCAGCTTAATGTTTTTATAATTTTTTTTAATATTTTGCCACTTCAATTTAGCTTCCTGAACTCTATTTTCACCAAAATGACAGTGATTAATATTAATTAATGGAAAAAATTTATCACTGGGTATTGTTTTTGTTACGACCACAATATTAATATCATTTTTAAGAACAACATCTGTCTTTAATGAATTTACATTTTGTTTTATTAAATTAAAGTTGTCGATGATACTCATTAATATTTAATGAAAAAAAAGGTTTATTTATTTATAGATAAAAACACTGATAACTCAATCGATGAAATAATTAAATACAAAAATATTTCAATTATTTATAGAAATTATACTCAGAATTACCAAAATGAATTTTTAAATATTTATAACATTTCAAAAAAGTATAAAATTCCTCTCTTTGTGGCTTATCATCAATCATTAATAAAAAAATATAAAGTTGATGGATTTTATATTCCTAGTTTTTTAAAAAAAAAAATATATGTAAATAGTAAAATTTTTTTAATAGGTTCCGCACATAATTATAGAGAAATTTATGAAAAACAAAAACAAGGCTGTAAAATTATTTTTATTTCCCCAATGTTTGGTGATGATCATAAAAAAATAGGGGTTATAAAATTTAATTTAATTACAAATAATTTTAAAAGCCTATTTTGTGGACTTGGAGGAATCAATATGGAAAATATAAAAAAAATACGACTTACAAAGAGTGTTGGAATATCTGGGATAAGAATAATTAATAATTTGAAATTGATAAATAAATTAATCTAAAAACTTAAACAAATCGGCTAGTTCGTTTTCGTAATTCTTCCAAGAATTTATTGAACTTGAGTAAATATTTTTTCTGACTTGATTTACACTTGCGGTAGAAACCGATCTTTTGTTGTTATAAAATTTTAAACAAGAATCATCCCAACTTAGTTGACAAAACTCAATCAATTTTTTTGTCTCGTATTCTTGATTGCTTATTAAATCCTCATATTGAATATTGTAAATATAATTTGGAAGAGTTTCGTTCCAATGATCCATTAAATGAACGTAGTTATTATAATAAATTGCCAATTCTTTTTGATCATAAGCCCACGGCATTACTTCTTGACCAAAAAAATTCTTATAAATTGAAAAGCAAATATCTTTGGATGATCTCATACAATGAATAACTTTTGCATTAGGTAAAGCAGTTTTAATAAAACCGATTAATCGAAAATTTACAGGCATTTTGTCAGTTACATAATTACTGTTATTGGATATTAAATTTATTGAATTAATGTAATCCTTACCGATATTTGAAAAAATTGAACTATCACTTAAATTTATAGCTTTAAAAAAATCTTCAGGAACAATTTGTTTAAAGTATTTATTCACAACATTTGCCAAATAAGCAAGTTCTCCAGCCCCATATACCTCTGGGTGACTTGCAATTATTTGCTCAACTAAAGAGGTTCCTGATCTTGGCATTCCAACTATAAATATTGGTTGCTTAGATTTAAAACCCGATAAAATATGCTTTTGGAAAAATGACTTATTAAAGTTTTTTTTTAACAACTCAAATTGCTTAACTTCAAAACTTATGTCAAAGTCAAAACTTTTTCGTCTAATTTTATTTGCTAAAATTAAAACTTTGGCCGCTGATTTAAAATCATTTTTTTCCTCATATGCCTTAGCTAAAGCAAAAGATAATTGCATTTTGGAATTATTTTCTTTTAAATTAGATTGAAATATCTTTATCATTTGCTCAAAATGATTATTTTCATTTTTATAATTAGTAATAACACTTAAAATTCTGTGGGCTTCACCATCTGTTGGATCAATGGCAAGAGCTTTATCTATATAAGACTTAACATTTAAAAAATCTCCTTTGGCAAGATAAACCTGAGATAAATTAGTATAAAAAAAATGTTGATCAGGCTGAAATTCAATTGCTTGTTTATAAAAAAATATTGCATCATCAAGCTTAAATAACTCAACACAAACTAATCCTAGATTATTATAAGCAGGTGCATGTTTAGGATTAAATTTAATGGTTTGTTTAAAGCTTTCGTATGCAAGATCATAGTTACGTGCTTTATGATAAATTAGCCCAAGATAGAAATATGCCTCAGCAAAATCTGATTTTATTTTTACGCCTTCAGTTAAATTTAATAATGCTTCTCTAAATTTATTATTATTAAAATAAAGTACCCCTAACTCAAAATAAGCAAAATAACTTTTATCAAGTGAAAGTAATTTATTGTAAAAATTAACAGATAATTCAAATTTATCTAAATTAGAATAAACTCGGGCAAGATTTAAATTCGCCTCTAAATGATTGCTATTTAGGACTAAAATTTTATTTATTATAATCTCGCAGTCGATAAATTTTTTTTGTAATAATAAAGATCTTCCATAATAATTCAAAATTTCAATATCATTAGGAAAAAGTATTAAATATTCTGCACATTTCTTTTCTAATAAAACCAGATTTTGGCTTTTAAAGATAGTTTCGAGTTTTAAATAAATTTTATTCAAATAAATAAAAAAGCCCGCTTATTTTTTAAAATAAGCGGGCTTAAGTTTATTAAAGATTAACTAATTTTAAATTAGAATCTTGTATTAGCTCTTACTAAAACGATATCAGAGTCACGTCCAGCTATTCCACGTGCATCTTCTAATTTAGCACCTGTTGCTGACATAGTAATACCACCTAGATTATAACCAATTGTCAATGACTTGATTTTTTCATCTGCAGTCATCGCAGTATTTGTAGCTTGTCTAAAAGTACCATCGGTTTTTACGTAAGTTGCTCCGATAGAAATCTCTTTAGTAGCTGCAAACGTTGCACCAAACTCAGTTGATTCTGTATCTATTTTTGAACCATTAACATTGTTGTTATTATCAGTTTTGTTTCTTTGAACACCAACTGCAATTTGTCCAAAATTATATCCAATACCCATAGCAGTACCTTTTTGGTTTTCACCAACATTGGCTGTGCCTGCTGTAGGAGCTGTTATAACGTTACGACCTAAGTTTACTGATAAGCCTTTTACACCAAGATCTCCTCTAAAGTGTAACTCGTAAGCATCAGCTATATCTACTGTTGCAACACCGTCATTACTCGCCTGTTGAGCTGATGCTCTAGGAAAATATTGTCCAGTAATTGTTCCAAAAGGAGTTACTTGCTGTATTCCAAGTCCCATATAGTTTGAAGAACCTAATGCTGCAGCTCCAGGATAGAACTGGTATGCAACTCCACCACTTGCTGTTCCAGCAGCTACATCAGCAGAGCCTGTTGTAAGTTGTGAACTAGCTACAGTCGTAGCAGCATTTTGAGCAACTCTTGGCGCTGAAGAGAATGACATATTATTTAAATGGTCCATTCCAACTGAAAAAGTTGTTTTCCCCATGATAATGTCCATATAAGTGTTCTCTCTAGAGATTCTTCTATGAGCGTCGTCAGTACTTGCAACTGCTGCCGTTGAACTCTGTGGATTGCCAGATTTTCCATCAAACTCTAAAGCAAAACCAGCAGCGTAATCTAAACCGTTACTAAGTTTTCCTTTGTTCTGAACGTTGATTTGAGCTTCTCTACCAAAACCAGCATCGGTTCTTTTAGTGAAGTCACCTTCATTGCTTATAGTTTTGTAAGAAAGATCTAATGATCCAGTGATAGTAGTTTGTGCACTAGCTATTCCTGTAATCGCTAAACTTCCAACTAAAGCAGATGACAATAAAAGTTTATTTTTCATTGTTTTCCTTTTTGTTTGTTTAAGTTTATTAAGCTTTAAAGCTTAATTGCTAGCTTTTACTATTAACTAGATTGAAAAATAATGTTTAATGATGATTTCGTCTCATATTTTTTAAAAATGTTGTATAAATACAACATATATTTTCTATGGTTTTTATATAAAACATTATAGATATATGAATATTATGAAAAATTACCTCATAAAATACTCTAAAATCATCATTTTCTTTGTAATTTTCGTTATTCTTGCAAAATGTGCAGGTTCAAAAGATCCTGTAACAGGTGAAAGACAGGTAATTGAGCCAAATATTGAGAAAAGGGCCAAAGATTATGTTGAAAAAGGGGGTGGTGGACTTATGAACATATTAGGTAAACCAAATGAGAATACTAATTTTAAATTTTCAACATCAAATGTTTTATGGCGAGCAACATTGAAATCCTTAGATTTTCTTCCATTAATTAATGCTGACTACACAGGTGGCATTATAATTTACGATTGGTATTCACAAACTAATTCTTCAAAGGAACAAATAAAAATCTCAGTTCAGTTTCTAAGCGATGAGATAAGATCAGATTCTATTAAAATTATAGCTCATAAAAAAAAATGTGATAATGCAGATCGATGTTCGAATTCAGCTGTCGATCAAAATTTTGCAAATTCTATTAAAGAAAGCATTATTAATACTGCCCGTACTTTAAAAATTGAAGAAGCAAAAAAAGGGAAGAAATAATTTTTTAAAGGATGGAAAACTATAATCCTTTAGTTATTGAAAATAAGTGGCAATCTTTTTTTGAAAGAAATCAAATATTTAAAACTAAAAAAAATTTAGGTAAAAAATTTTACTGTCTTGAAATGTTTCCTTATCCATCAGGTAACATTCATATGGGTCATGTTCGAAATTATACCTTAGGCGATGTCATTGCTAGTTACAAAAGACTTAAAGGTTATAATGTTCTTCATCCAATGGGCTGGGATGCCTTTGGTCTTCCCGCTGAAAATGCAGCTATTCAAAATAAATTACACCCTGGAGTTTGGACAAAGAAAAATATTGCAGTGATGAAAAGTCAGTTACAACGCCTTGGTCTTTCAATTGATTGGGAAAAGGAAGTTTCAACGTGCGATGAAAATTATTACAAACAACAACAAAGTCTATTTTCTTTCTTCTTTAAAAAAGGTCTAGTTTATAAAAAGGAAAGCTATGTGAATTGGGACCCCATTGATCAAACTGTACTTGCAAATGAGCAAGTAATTGATGGTAAAGGTTGGAGATCGGGAGCAATCGTTGAGAAAAAAAAATTAAGTCAGTGGTTTTTAAATATCACAAAATATTCAGATGAACTTTTAGAGGCCCTTGAAAATTTAAAAGGTTGGCCTGAAAAAGTTAAGTTAATGCAGAAAAATTGGATTGGAAAATCTATAGGATGCGAGATTGATTTTTTAACAAACAATAAAGAGAAAATAAAAATTTTTACAACTCGCCCTGATACAATTTTTGGAGCATCTTTTGTTGCAATTGCTCCTGATCATCCTTTCACTCAATTTTTTGAAAATGATGAAAATTTTTTCAAATTTAAAAATAAAGCACTTAAAAATATTGCAATTGAATCTTCATTATCAAAAAATGAAAAATTAGGATTTAAAACTCCTTACTTTGTTCATCATCCATTTATTAAAGATAAAAAACTACCAATTTATGTGAGTAATTTCATACTTATGGATTACGGCACAGGTGCGATTTATGGCTGTCCAGCCCATGATCAAAGAGATCTAGAGTTTGCCTTAAAATATAAATTAGAGGTTTTGCCTGTTGTATCACCTGTTAAATCTCAAGATATGAAAATTAAAGACGAAGCTTATGTAGATGATGGCTTTATAATTAACTCTGATTTTTTAAATGATCTTAGCGTTAGTGAGGCGAAGAGAAAAATAATTAAAATTGTTGAAGACAAAAAAATTGGAAATTCTAAAACAATTTACAGATTAAAAGACTGGGGAATATCAAGGCAAAGATATTGGGGTTGTCCTATCCCAATACTTTATAGAGAGGATGGCAAAATCATTCCTGTTCCTGAAAAAGATTTGCCTGTTACTCTTCCTGAAGACATTGATTTTAGCAAACCTGGAAATCCGTTAGAAAACCATCCAACATGGAAATATACAAAATGCCCAGAAACTGGCATGAAAGCTATTCGTGAGACAGATACCCTTGATACATTTGTGGATTCCTCTTGGTATTTTTTAAGATTTTGCTCTCCTCTTGAACAAAACCATCCATTTAACGAGGAGGATGTTAATTATTGGATGCCTGTTAATCAATATATTGGCGGGGTAGAACATGCAATTTTACATCTTTTATATTCAAGATTTTTTACCATTGCATTAAAAGACGAATTTAAATTTAAATTTACAGAACCATTTCAAAATCTTTTTACCCAAGGAATGGTTTGCCACCCAACATTTAAAACCGAAAAAGGAGATTGGGTGTTTCCAAAGGATGTAAAATTTGAGGATGGAAAATATTTTTTAGATAATAAACTTAAAGTTTTAAAGGGCGACAGCCAAGCAATGTCAAAATCAAAAAAAAATATTGTAGATCCAGATGATATTATAAAAATCTATGGCTCCGATGCAGTTAGATGGTTTATATTATCGGACAGCCCCCCAGATCGTGACATTCAATGGAGCGATAGCGGTATTCAGGGGGCTTATAAATATATCCAGAAAATTTTTCGAACATGTGAGAAAATATCAAATTATCAAAAGACAAATGAAATTTTTGATAAAAATTTTTTAGTTAAAGTTGATATTTTATTAAAAGAAATTTCAGAATGTGTTGAGAAATTTCAAATGAATGTTGCTGTTGCAAAATTGTATACTTTTTTAAATCTTATCAATGATGAGGTTGAAAAATTAGGGGTTGATAAAAATAATTTAATTGATGTTTTTAAAAAATATTTAATAATTATCTCAGCTTTTATTCCTTATATTGCAAATGAATGCTGGGAAAAAATTACAAAAAAAACGGATCTTGCAGTTCAAGAGTGGCCTAAATTTGATAATGAATCATTAAAAAAAGATAAATTTAATGTGGTTGTTCAAATAAATGGTAAAAAAAGAGCAATTATCAACGCTATTCACAATGAAACAGAGGAGAGTATTTTTAGTAAATCCTTAGCAATTAAAAATATAAAAGTTATATTAGAAAAAACTACCATAACAAAAAAAATATTTGTTAAAAATAAATTACTAAATATCGTCACCAATGAAAAATAAAATATTTATAATAATTTTACTTCTTATCACTCTTTCAAACTGCGGATTTTCCCCTATTTATATGGGAAACTCAAAACAGGTCATTATTTCAAAATCAGAAATCGTAGGCGATAAAGATCTTGCCTTTAATCTAGAACAAAAATTAAATTTTAGAAAAGATGAAAAGGATATGAATGCTTACATATTTAAAGCGCAAATTTACGATACTGCAGAAAGCTCTTTAGTAGATAACAGAGGCATAGCCACTGAAGAAATTATAAAACTAACCGTAAGTTATCAGTTTCAAGATAAAAATGGATTGGTAATTTACCAAGATGCTATCTCAAAAGATAAACGGATTGCAGTTACTGATAATTTATCAAATAATTCTATCATCAAAAATAATGAAAAAAGAATATTATTAGACTCCATAATTCAAAATATATTATTTAAATCTAGAGTCTCATTAAGATAGTTTTAATGATTGTAAAATCACAAGAAATTTCTTTAAAGAAAAAAGATTTTTTCCTGAATAAAGTCATTGTTCTTTACGGAGAAAATCAAGATTTAGTGAACGATCTAAATGATCAAATTCTATCTTTGTGTAAAGTTAAAGATCAGAATTTAAAAACTATTTTTGAAGATGATATTTTAAAAAAACCAGATGATATTATTAATTACTATTTAAATGGAACATTGTTTGAAGAAAACAAAAATATAACCGTTATAAAAAATTGCACTGATAAAATTTTAGAAATTA
>Ga0194115_10003806_pt1 | contig 16694 bp, 13 predicted proteins | sample TA2MahsurfametaG_3_FD_148656 | JGI IMG/M metagenome (GOLD analysis project Ga0194115, IMG submission 148656) | Freshwater microbial communities from Lake Tanganyika, Tanzania - TA2015002 Mahale S4 surface | ecosystem: Environmental > Aquatic > Freshwater > Lake | place: Tanzania: Lake...
AATCTTCCTTTGACTCGTCCTTTGACACCAAGGTGTCATGGGTCACGTACGCATGCATCTTGTTCTGTGGCCCAGGATCACCTTCCGACACATCGGACTCCTGAGTCTGTCCTGATGTTCCAATACTATGTTCGTTGTATTCCTCGATCGATTCCTCACAGCAAGCAAGATAAGTGAGTGCGTCGTCATGGGGGTCGCCGCAAGTGATCGATGATTTCAGATCTATGTGAACTCTATCCCCCCGAAAGCTCATTGCAAAGTACGTCAAAATCTTAGTGAAACCAGAGGTACCCCAAAATCTCAAATACCCCATTTTATCTTCCGTCATGAACGTTTGGCATCGTTTTGAGATTCGACGATTGTATACAATTGTGACGATGCAACACACGAGGTAGACAACGACCATGTTAGAAATCCTTGTGGGGGCCAACCTACCAGACATAGAAATTCTTTACGATTTTCAATTGCCACAATAGTGGCTCAAAAATCTTTACCATAAATAACTGAAAGTAGGAAGTGATCTAAGGATGTGATAGTTTACCAATAGCATGGAAGATACCTACAAAATAGACGTGTTTAATACACCTCAACGTGCCATTGCTTCTTGCCCTTCAACTCCTTCAACCAGTCGTCGTAAACCAATCCCTTCTTTTCGGCGACAACCTTCAACATGTCTTGGATTCCAGGCATCATTCCCTTCAATCCGCAGAAGTAGATGTGGGCACCGTTTTCCAACTTAGTGAAAACTTCATCGGCATATTCCTCAACCTTGTCTTGGATGTACATCTTTCCTCCAGACTTGTTGGTTTGTTCTCGGGAAAGAGCATAGTCCAATCGGAAGTTATCGGGGAACTTGGCCTTGGCCTCTTGGAATTCGTCATCATAAAGGAGGGCATCAGCATTGGCAACTCCAAGGAACAACCAGGCTTCTCCTTTGTAGGCCTTGGCGGCAGGGGTGTCTTCGAAGAAGAGACGTCGGATGAATCCACGGTAGGGAGCAATTCCGGTTCCGGTAGCAACCATGATGTAGTCCGTGCTTGGGTCTTCCTCAGGCATGAGCATCACCTTTCCGGCGGGTCCAGTCATCATGATTTCGTCACCTGGTTGGGTGTCGCACAAAAAGTTGGAGCAGATACCCTTCTTGGCTGGATCGTCAGCCTTAAGTTCGGGGCACCAGTAGGTAGCACGACGGACACACAAGGATCCAGTCTTTCCAGTCTTGTCATCACCATATCGGGACGAGGCGATGGAGTAAAGACGAACAGAATGGGGCTTTCCGTCCTTTTCTCGGGTACCCGGGGGGATGACACCCCATGATTGTCCCTCCCAATAGGGGAAGTCACCACCGTGATCAATGATGATGTGGCAAGTCTCACCAGTTGCCTTGGGTCCGACAATACGCTTCGTCGACACAATCTTTCCGGTGAAGGGAGCCTTGTTCTTGTAAACGTTCACAGGAACAGTAGATTGGTCATAGTAAGGCTCGGCTTCAAGGAAGTCTTCAGCAGCAACCTTGGTGCTAAGGGATAACAATACGCTAGACGTGAGTGAAGAGCTGGCATAACACTAAAACGAACCGACTGGCATTACCAAAAACGACGAGGATGACCGAACGATTTGCCATTAACAACACGGGGTTTGTCGCTTACGTGAAGGCAGGTTTGGAGGCAGGGACAAAGGCAGAAGCCGATGCCAAGCAGGCGGCGATGCAGAAAACAGTCTTCATTGTGCAGTCAAAAGTATGATTGTGAGAACTCAACAAAACCAGCACACCCTACAATAGAGGATCCAAAGTACGGATCGCAAAAAGACGTCAGGGGATGTTGTTTTGTCCATCGCGTGGCGCGCAATGGTGGTCAAGTACGTGTTCCTATTTTGTCAGTCTGTCTGTGCTTCGTCTTTTTTGCGGTGGCGACTTTCCTGAGGTTTTCTGGTTTGGTTCCCCTCTTCCAACTATTGTCTGTGCGAATGACGTACACTCCTTTCTGTTCCCGTGATTTCATTCGGGAACCAAACGTAAGCAAAAATGTGACTGTGAATATCAACTATGACAGTACCTAATTAACTGCAAGTGGACTAACCATGTCACACAGGTGTTCATCGTGATACCTTCGTTAGGTACCGAAAAATGTCACACTTGGCAGCCGAGGTATATAGCGTTGGTTTCCATAGCAGAGGTTTTGGCTACCTTACCAGTGAGACGCTTGCTACAATCGAGGATTCTCCTAGCTGACACTGCCATCAGGGATGGCACTTGTGCACACGCCAGCACTAGTCATGAATGGTCGACCCAAAAATTCCGGGACACCGTACTTCGATGTAACAAGGAATGGAGCAAGTTTCTCAAACACTTTTTTCTTCCCGAGACTGTTTTCGGCAAATGGTTGGCCCTCTTCGCCTTCAAAGTTGAAATCAGGAATCGTAATCCGCTCACCAATCTTCGCATCAACAGGTGGGTTCACGAGCTTGACTTCGGTATGTTCAGCATTGCTCGCGCAAAGAACCATGCCATGGCTTGGGAATCCAACCAGCTTTCGTTCCTTGAGGTTGCATAGAACCAAGACCTTCTTACCTTCTAAGTCTTCGGCTTTCATGTACGGTCGCAGCCCAGACGCGATTCTTCGCGGTTCATCTTCACCGACATCAATTTCTTCGCAAAACAGCTTGTCAGCTTCTTCGTGCTCCCAAACTTTTTTCACAACACCGACTCGGATATCAAGTGCGCTTATTGGTGGGCCCTCATAGTCGTCTTTGGGGTCTTTAGGGGCAGCAATTTCAGTTCCTCCCGCAACGACACTCGATTTCACACCCTCAGCCTTGGCCTCAACCTTTGCCTTCTTCTCTTCTGTTTTTGGAGCAGGAGCTCGGAACTCTTCAGGGATACTTTCACAGAACTGCTTGAGGCGCTCCATTCTGGCCGTGATTGTAACAGTGTTAGCCTTGCTGGCGTCGATGACGGAGTCTGGGGCTGAGGCCATTGCCAAGAGGCTAATTTGTTTCGTCACATCCTGCCCACTCATCTGCCCGGTCAAGGCCAATCGAACTGGGTGAAACAAGTCCTTTCCCTTTGCATTCGTCTCCTTGGCCATGGACTTCATGTAAGCTTGATACTTCTGAGTATATTCGCATGGAGGAACCTTCGCCATCCCTTCACCGATTGCGTCTCCGAATGCACTCATCGGGTTGGCCGGATCTGGGAGAGGGAACGCGCCAGTTTCATAATCATTGATGATCTTCTTGCTGAGCCCGTAGAAGTTTCCTTGCTTAATCATTTCGATGGCTTCTGTGTCCTCGAGCTCGGCGAAGGTCGCTGGTAAGTTATATCCCAAAACCGTTTTCGCATTCAGAACAGCATCCTTGGTGATCTGCATCATCTGTTTAGCAATCGCGGTTGCACATGTTGCAAAGTTGACAAGAGCAAGATCGGTGGATTCTGTTCCATCCAACAAAAGGTCCTCAAACTGGAACTGTTCCTTGACCAATTCAACGATCTCGGCCATCGGCAACATCTTCATGTGTTGTGAGTTCACCCAACGAAGCTTCTCCATATCAAACACAGATGGCGACTTCACAACCCGGTTCAAGTCAAACGTTTCAATCAAATCCTCTCGGGTAAAGATTTCATTGTCGGTACCGTCATTCCACCCTAGCAGAGCAAGATAGTTGATCATCGCATCTGGTAAGAAACCATCGAGTCGGAATTGATTGCAGGAGGTGGCACCGTGACGCTTGGATAGCTTTTGCTTATCTTCACCCAAAATCAAAGAGCAATGTGCGTATTGTGGACGTGGAGCATCCAGCGCATCCAAAACAAGGGCCTGTCGGACGGTATTGGTCAAATGCTCTTCGGCACGGACAACCGTCGTGACACCCATCAAGGCATCATCGACGGCCACACAAAAGTTGTATACTGGGATTCCACTAGATCGTAACAAGATGAAATCACCGACGGTAGCCTCAGCATCCCAAGCAATCGTCCCACGGACGACGTCTTCAATGACGACACGTGAATTTTCTGGGACCTTGAAACGGATCGTGTATGGCTTTCCTTGCTCTAGCATCTTGTTCACTTCCTCCGTGGGGGCATCACGCCAACGACCATCATAACGAGGAGGGATACCGGCAGCTTCCTGTTGTGCCTTCATTTCTTCCAATTCCTCGGGTGTACAGAAGCAACGGTACGCCTTCCCGTCCTTTAACAACTTATCGGCCGCTTGAAGGTAAATATTTCCACGTTCCGATTGACGAAAAGGACCACACCCGGAGAGATCAATTTTATCACTAGGTCCCTCATCCCATTGAAGTCCAAGCCATCGAAGATCTTCCAATACTGAATTTTCCGACTCTGAGAGTATCACGACGGTTAGTCACAGGAAAAACTGGGAGGAGTGCATCGTTGAAACAGCTAACAATAGACTTACCCTTGGTAGATCTAGCAACATCAGTATCTTCAATACGAAGGACGAAGGCACCATTCTGTCCGGGGAAATCCATCTGACCCTTTTTCGCTACAAGCCAATTGTAGAGTGCCGTCCGGGCACCACCAACATGTAAACTACCGGTGGGAGAGGGTGCGAACCTCATACGGGGAGCGACTTCCATAGGATTCTTTCCCTGCAAGGGAAATGTCGATGGGAGCTGCGGTAATTCCACCTCTTGATCGGCACATGTCGCCGCCAATTGGACCGCCCCAAAACGGATATCTAAATGTTGTCCCTCCTTTTGTAAACGATCAATTAAAACACTCAGTGAATCTGAAGACACCTTTGGTCTCGATCGTCGGATTCCAGCGCCAGTTACCTTATTCTGAGCAACTGATGATGATGCCATGAATCCGGAACGACGGGCACCCGGAACAAAGGCCTTTATCGAAATAAAGAAAAACGGAGCAAAAAGTGAGAATCGTCTCTCATTCTAACGGCTATTCCCAAAAGGAAATCTCGATTCTTGACTCACCGATGCGAATCGACCGCTGTATGCCAATACAGCAACTAATGCCATTGTTTGTCTAGTCCAAAACATATCTTGTTTCTTTTCGAATTCTTTTTTTCAAATCCTCTCTTTTGTTTCTAGAAAAAAGATCAAAGTGGCAAACCGCGAGATTTCCGCTGCCCACAACAATTCGTACACAGAAACAAGATAACCTAAATTCGAGATAGTGTGTTCCCCACCCCAAATAACCCTGTTCGATTCCCTCCTGTTTATATTCACAAAAGTATGCAATCGAAGAGACGAGAAAGGGAACCTGTTGAACACGACCAAGGACACAGAGTCTACGTCGAACAAACCCAACAACAACACTGTCGATCGGATTCGAGACTTCAACTTGGAACTTCTGGCTCCGCCGCGTGGAATGAAAGAACAAAACACTGACAGACTGTTTGTGATCGCTTTGTTCTCGCCGGGGATGGTCATGTGTAGATATTACCATAACAACTCTATGTAGATAGTTATATCTATATGTTGAAGTTGATCATATGTATCTCATAGTATATACTAGGCCTCTGGAGGAACTACAGTATATACGGTAGAGGTGATGGCTACTGGCCGTCCAAGTTAACTCCAAAAGTGAAAGGCAGTGGCCGATTGGGGTGTCAATGAGATAGCCCATCACAGTCTCGAAGTGGTATACATAGCAACAAAAGCGGAAGGAGCACGAGATAATGGAACCGATTTCGGCTCCTCGCAAGGTAGATCTGTATGCATTGTTGAATCTTACCTCGACAGCCAGTGAAGAAGAAATTCAAAAATCCTTCAAGGCACTGTCAAACTCCTACCATCCTGACAAACTTCGGCCGACCTTTTCAACAGAAGATCGAGAAAATATTCAACATATTTTTTTAGAAATCAAACGTGCGAAAGATATCTTGATTGATCCTGTCCTACGATTAGCCTATGATGATTTTGGTGATGATGGTGTTGAACTAATTCGACGGATACAACAACAGCGACGAGAACAGGAAACGAGACGTGAAGTCAATGCGACACGGAGGGGACAGGATGATACTGATGATGATGACGACGACGAGGATGATGAAGAAATGGAGGCTTCACTGTACACGAAGATTGAACGTCTTTTGAAAACTAATCACCTTGAAGCAAAGTTGGAATTGCAACGCTTTATGGCACAACATGATTATCATACACATCTGAATGAACAGAGTCAAGTTCAGTTGGCATGTAACGTAACATTCCCCCCGGTAATTGATCTCAAAAAGGTGTATTTTCATGGCCGAGACTACTTGAAATATGCACAACAGGGTCTCGTTGAGAAGGCAAGGTCGGTACCACCGAATGAACGTGGATATTATCAACAACGATTGAAGCAGGAACAAGGTCTTGTGGACTATCAGATAAATCGTATCCGTGACTCTCAAAGAGCAGTCGTCGGCTTTACATTATCCAGTATGCAACCACGTAAGGTTTCTTCCATGTCCGGCCAAAGTGTCCGACCAAAATGGTCTATGGCTATGGGGACATCGGTCGATAAACGTTACCCAGGTGTACTGGAAATTGCAAAAATGGTCGGAAAAAAGAAGGATACGACTACGACAGATGAAACACGACAACAATCGTCTTCTGTCTTTATCAATACTGTCTATCAACCATTTCCCGATACACAAGTCAATTTGACTGCCAACCTGACCAACGATCAATCTCATCAGGTATGTCGACTTGAATGTTTGACCTTTTGTTGTTGTTGACGTTGTCTTGTAACCAGGATCGATGAATGGATAGTGATCGACAAAGCTAACGATTTTCTTGGGGGGGATTTATGTACGTGTGAAAAAATAGTTCATTCTAGGCTCGGCTCGGACACTTTCAGATCGATCAAGCTATCGGTATAGTATCACCTTCCTATCCAAGTCACCGATGGATACCAATATGATCTTAAATCTGAAATCGATGAGACAAATGAAAGATATTGGACTTGCTTCTGGGGGAGTATCCTTTGGTGCGAATGGACAATTTCTACAATGGAATGCGAAATGGGAGGCTGTGAATGGCAAAGAGAATCTTCACAAAACATCGGCCAAGGTATCGATTGGTCTCATGCAAGGAAATTCAATCGAATTATCATATCGATTAAAGAGTCGGAAGAAGATATGGTTGGACGAATATATCTTATTACCCAAAAGTGTCGAAGCGACGACAATCCTTGGACGGTTTCCAAAGATTGAAGCTATGGCTCATCAGGAGATTACGACACTGGCTTCACATCCTCGACTATCCTTCGGTTTTGAACATGATATCGGTCTGGGATGTTGGAATTGGGTTTGGGAATTGACGACTAGGAATTCTTCCTTTCGAGTTCCTATCCCCATCTTACATCTTGGTACAGTCACAAGTCCATTGGCATTTTATCAAAAGAATTTTTACTACGGCATGTATTGTTTGATGGTCCAATCTTTACTGGCGGATATCCTTCAAGATGAAAAGATGGATCGGATAGAATCGACATCATCATCATCCTCTCCCGAAGAGGATGTAGTAGTCCGCAACAGTTTGGATTCTTCCAAAGCCAAGACGAAACAACATGCGACACAACAGCGATTATTGATGGAGAATGTTGCAGAACGACGACGTTGGACGGAAATGAAACAAGATGGATTAGTGATTCTTTCTGCTTTATATTTCCTCGAAGTGAGAAATGGGGTAGAACTCCAGGTCGCAAGTATGGATGCGACCATTCAACTACAGTTCTGGGTTTCCCGTGGGAGACTAACACTTCCGGCGATTTCAAAATCAACTCTACTTGGATTTTATGATTTACGGACAGAGATCAAGGACATATCACGAACATCGAAATGGGATTGGAGGATATGGAAACGATTCCTATCGAATCGTCATTCTTCCACCGTTCCTGGAGAATCCCGGGCAGAGCCGATGATCCGAGTCCGGTATTCCTTCCAAGGTTTTGTGTATGAGATATCTGTATCGGACCGTGATGAGTTGTCATTGCCAACCAAACGTGCACGTTTGTTGGGTCGTGCCGATGTGTTGCAGTAGTAGAAAAGGTGGGAGGAGAAGTGGCCATCGTGGGCCCTTTTTCCATTTGTCACGCAAATCCCGTTCTTGGCACTCCTGGTTCAGTCACCTGTCAGGCTTCCATCCCTTTCCGAAAAGCTATCTGGTTCGTCGGAGGCTTGCATCCACCAAGATGGTTGTTGGCTAAGCTAACGTTAGTTGCCTTTACTCCTTTTGCAAATACTGAATTTGTTCCCAAAGACTCCGTGAACGGTTTCTTGACGTCCCAACCTCACCCTCCTAGACGACGATGATAGATCATAGAAAGTCATAGTACCGTCGAGATGAATCATCTCTTGTGTAGGCAACTCGTTTCCTGGAGGGAGGAGATGATGACGGTGATGATGAACCAAGAGTTAACATCATGGCATTACTACCACCAGCGCCACCACCAGCAACACCACCTCCTCTAACCCTTGAAAGTCTCGTCGGTTCATCATCATCGTCCTGATGATCACTATCAGAATCGGTAGAGGAATGATATACTCCTACCAGGTCCCCCCCAGGTGATGATGGTGATGATGATGATGATAACTTCTTGGACGTTGTAGAATGAATTTTGCGTTTCAAACCTCCACCACCATTTCCACCACCACCACCAGTACTAGCCTCCCAAACAAATCCAATTTCACTTAATTTTAATGCCATTTCCATCGTCATCGATGAACGGATCCCCTGTTTCATCCGTTTATAATTTCCCCGTTGACTTTTGACCCATGCACCTAAATTATTATATCCAGAAAAATTTTGTGGTACGATAGTATCACCAAATTCTTCTTTATATTGAAGTAATTGTTGAAAACGATCTTCCCAACTGGACCTAGTCGGACATGTCACTGTCGGTGTCTTCCCAATTTTAAATTCAAATCCAATACTTTGTAGGATATCAAATTTCTCTTCACTCATCGTATGTTTCCTTCCCATTTGAGAAAGTCGATATTGATCACGAGCATATGCCACAAAGGCACCAAGACCACGACGATTCGTCGGTACACGTAATGTCCCATGTTTTGCCTTGTAGTCACGTAATTCCTGGACCCGTTCTTCAAAGGTCTTATACTTTTCCTTTTGTCGGAAGACGAAACCAATCGAATGTAACATCATTAATTTCTTCGTCGTCAACTGTTGTGACGTCCCACCCTCTTCCATAATCAGATAATGTCGACGTTGTGCCAAGACCCATTTTACTAATGGATCTCTCCAATTTGTCGTATTGACAAGACAATCACCATGAATCTTTTTGAATTCCCTTAATTGTTCATACATGATATCCCACTCTATATCATCTGAAGACTGGTGAGACGTGGAAGATGATGCAGCCGTCGTCGTCGTCGTCGTATCAAAATATCCCGTCGATTCCAGTTGATTCATCTGTTGAGCTGTCAAAAGACTAGACTTTTTACCACTGTGAAAACGTGTCAATTGGACTTTCATCTGTTGTGTCCATTGAAAGAGTGGATGTGACCGGGGAATACTAGTAGGCCGGTTGTTGGGATGTTCATTTTTCATTAGGGTTTGGAGTTGTGCTAGATGATCATCAAAGTTCGCCATTACTCCTACTGTTGCTGTAGTAGTGATTGGAGTTTCATCGAATTCGTATCCAATATCCCTTAGTAGTTGGATCTTTTCCTCTGTCATTGATGATTTTCTGGATCCCTCCGGATACCCTCGTACTAGATTAGCAAATTGCTGATTCTGTTCTTGAAGCCATAACCGTAAGGCTACCTTGGACTTTGTTGTTGCCTCAAGCATCTCTTCGTTGCTGTTGCTGTCGTCGTTTGTCTGGCTGTTGTCGTCGTTGGTGGTGGCGTCGTCGTTGTGGTTATCCTTGTCATTATCGTCGACCTGACTCGTAGCAGGAGTATAACTACTCTTCCTCCCCCGTCGCTTTAGGGGGACGATAATTTCAAAGGTATGATAGGTTTGATGATACAATTTGAGTCGTTCCAACATTTGTAACCATTTGACATGAGGTTTCCGACTTGGAACGGAAAGAGGAGGAGGAGGCGGAGGAGGAGGATTTCCGGAAGGATCTTGTGGATCATGATTATTTTTTCTGGTCGGAATACGATTATCAGTCGCTGTGGTAGTTATGGCTGTCGTCGTCATCGTCGTCATTGTTGGAGATATCGTTGGATCATGTAGTAGTGGTTGATCTGCCATTGGATAGTTGTGATGATGATCGTGATCCATGGGAATGGGTTGATGTTGTTTGGAGGACTCTGGTTTTAGGCCACCTTCCATAGTGGCAGGAGGAGTAGTAGCAGTCGTCGTCGTCGTCGTCTTCATAATAGAAGTCGTAGTCGTGGGGGGTGGAAAGACAGGGGTATCCCCCAAGGGTTCGACCGGTATTCTTGTCGTTGTCGTTGCTTGCGTACTCGTGGCTGTGGTGTTCTCCTCTTGCTCTTCCACCCTTTCCACTTCCTCCGACGACGATGAATCTTTATCATTATTGACGAACAAATATTCTTCCACCTCTTTTATGGAATGACAACGTTTCCATTCGGATGTTGAATCTAAATGTCCTTGAGCATCCTTCCAATTCCAAAAGACACAATTTTGAACCGTCGGACTCTTTCGAATGGCAATATAGTATGTATCAGTTCGATTGACAACAACGACCGTTACGTCATTTGTTGTTGTAGTCGTCGTCGTCGTCGCCGTAGCAGCGGCAGCAGTAGTCTCATTCGTTACGACGTCTTCCAATGGATGTTGGGAAGAAAAAGTGTGTTGTTGTACTGATGGTTGTTGTGGTTGGGGTTCTTGTTGAGCCTGTGGCTGTTCGACCAGTTGCGAAGTACTTCTTGTGAAGAACTCATTCTGATCAATCTGTGAAGCTATCGTTATTCCATCCGATGATAAAGATGACAGCATGGAGGGGGGGAAAGGAATTGTGATGCGGTAGTAGGAGCGGGAGAGAAGTGTGACACCAAAATTTTAGTGGGTAGGGTAATGAAAAATGCGAAACGAATAACGGCACAGTAGTGGGATAAAAAACAAGCGAGGCCTTTTGAAAAATAGAGAACGGATTTGACAGTGTGAGTATCATACAGTGCTGACTGACCAGGGGATTTTGGTATGTTAGATAGATACGATACCTATATCACATCATAGCTACACAGTCGAATTTGCTTCCGAGATCCCCTGGGTTGGACACAAAAACTCCAACCATACGACGGGGGTTTTATCTTTCAACTATATACCCGTGTATCACATTTATCTCTCCACGACATGGGGTTGTGTTGTTGGCACAACATAATAGTAGGAATGCATTGGTAGTGTGTTACGGAAAAAAAAGAAAAACGAATGATGAATCGAGGTATTGACGATGATACGTCACCACCACAGAGAGAGTTGCGAAATCCTCCTCCTTCTCCACAGTCCAAGACAACAACATCAACAACATCAACATCTAGATCTCTCGTGGAAAGGTTAAATATTCTTCTTCAACATTCTGAGAAAGAAAATGCACCGTATAGAATGGAACGATTATTGGTAGGATGGGTCCTCTTATTTTCTATTGACGATGAGAATGATTTGGTTCATGTTTGGAAGAAGTATGGATCGATCTTGGAAGAATTCGCAACGAATATCTTATTACATCTCCATCGTGGAGATGACAATGACAACAACAGCAACAAACATAATGGTGTGGAGAAGGATGATGATGAGGATGATGATGACGAACTATCACTCCTATATCTACAACTCGTATGTCAAGTCACTGCCCGACTACCAACGACTGTATATCCAAAGAGGATAGGTGAAGCCATTTGGAAGAAATTCTCCCACCAGTTGCCTTTTGTCAAGATAGATGTCTCGTCGTCAGTACGATCATCATTATCATCATCATCATCATCCTCGCTGGATCGTCCTACCACAACAACAACTACTAGTACCATTCCATCGTACCCACCGACTTGCAATGCTGGTAAGAGTTGGAGGATATGGTCCGATGTTTGTTGGAGTGCTGATATTTATTTTCAAGTCGATCCCTTAAAGGCATCCAAATGGGTACCCATTCTCTTTCAATTTCTTTATCAAGATCCTTCTTTACATTCACTTTCAACCACGTCATCATCATCATCAACGACAAAAACCGCAGCAACAACACCAGACATCGGAACGTCGTCTCAATTAACAAGAGGCAAAGAATCTCGGGCTATGATGATACAAACTTTATCCCATATACTACTACATGGATCAAACAGTACCATTTCTCTTTACGACATACATAATACAATGTTACATTTACTTGCGAGAGAGTCGATACTGTCTTCCATCACTGATTTGATGGCAATGGATATGATGGATTTTGTCATCATCCATAATCTGTTTCATCATCCTCAAAATGATAATGACAATGATGATGATGAAAACGATGATGACCATATCAAGACAATCCAATCTAGTTGGCATCGTTGTTGTCTTCAATGGATCCTAACTCAAACTATCTCAGTCTCGAAGTCGACCAGGAGAAAAAATGTATCTTCTTCTTCTTCGACTACAACCCCCATCGTAAAGCGAGTACTGTTCCAACGACCTACCTTCTTGCCACACTTCAATCAATGGTTATTATCACAACTAGTCATATCAACCGACAAAGATTCGATGGAATGTCGAAACATGACATGGCAGGTCGTGGCGACTTTAACGGATTTATATGGATGGGGATGGATGATGACAGTACCAACAACAACAACGACGATGTCAATGTTGGAACGTATTCCTGGACCAGAAAACGTTGTCTCATCAACAAAGAACTTTGGTTCCGCAAAGTATTTTTGTACCTGGATGCGACTTGCATGTGGAGAATTACGAATTCTATTACAATCATCGTTGTTAGGAAGATGGGACCAGGAGGTATCTAGCAGTGATGCGAACAACAACGCCACGACGAAAGAATCCTCCGAGTCGATTTCTTTTTTAGAACAAGATCATACCTGTGAGGCTTGTGCCCAGATCGTCCAAAATGGTGTCACATACATCCTAGATTTGGTTGATCATCATGAACAATCTCATATCGGATCGATATTGAACACTGAAACTGTCCTATACTTGCGTCAATCATTGGAAGAGGCATTATGGACATGTGTCGAATACCTGACGTTGATAACAAGTACCACCACCACACAGAACCCATCAAGAATATTCACAGTTATCCTATCCTTGTTGGGAACCCTCCTTATGGAAGTGGACATTTTTTCTATCACAATATCTCCAAATCTCATTCCAGATAATGATGAAGACGACGAAGACAAAGAAGCGACCCTTGGTGGTACAAGTGATGATGAGATGATCCTATCGAGTCCACGTATGATATTGAAATGCTTGTCACGCGTTTTACCGATAGCTCAAGATCCCATCCTATTACCGGGTCTTGTCCATATCCTTAGCAGCATTCAGAATGATGAAGGTGGAAGAATCGACAAAGCAAAGTCTGAGTTGATTCAGAACTACTTACAAGATTCACTCCGTCAATATTTGGATTGGTTCTGGCAAAATCATGAGAATGAGAATAAAAGGAAATTCTTCGAGGACAATAATACCGTCTCGGGGAAACCTACTACGAGGACCAATGTCGTCGATGTCGATTGGATCGATTGGGCAGTGAGTTGTACTGAACTCTTGGAGGAGATGATGATGATGGGTGTCAACCAAAAGAACACCAAGTCGTCGTGAAATCAAACGACTACAACAACGACAACGAACGGGCGGCGGCCGAAAAAATTACACCCTATAACTCGAAGTGGGTGGAGACGGCGAGTTATGTGCAGGCAAAATACGTCCGAAGCTCCGGGGGTATTGGTTTTTGTTCCCGGGCTTGTCGATTCTTTGGTCTGCCTTTTAGAGGGTATCAACCCAAGTTCCCGCCACCCAAAACTATGTATAGAAGGCAAAAGTTTCAATCTCACCATCGACATGGTGAAAACGTTCATCGACGTCGCCATATTCTGTCCGCTTTATTGCCTTCCAGTTCTTTCCAAAAAAGTCAATCAATGATAGCAGCGATTGCTGCTGCGGCCTCAATGACAATCGCCTGAAAGAAGTCATGTGTAGACTGAATCAATTTAGGTGTGGAATGGCAATTGTCATCATCATCATCTCAAGCTTCGTAAAAGAAACAGGATCCAATGATCCTCCAAAGGGAAAAGACGCTACCCTACTCTCTTTGGTATCCTAGTCTATTTGATTTTCATTGGTTGGGAAGTACAAACAAGATGCGGTGCTGCCCCTTTGTAGTGACTCAATATAATTTATTTACATTTTTCCCCACTTTGTCTGAGAGGTATGAGAAGTCCATCGATGGTATGCTCGTACACATGTATAAAGGGTATTGACAGGCATATGTATGACTGTGTATCTCGCGTACTGTATCACGTCACTTGCGTTTTGAACGAAATCGAACAATGGTGTGACGCAAACCGAAGAAGAACAAGAACAAGAAGGAAAAGAAAAGATCGTCTTCCTCCCGGAATCGACCCAAAGACGACGTTGGTTGGGACTTTCATCCGACCCACCACAAAGAGTTCGACAGAGAGAGAGAGAGATATCTTTGTCCCGTTGAATTGTAACAAGGGAAAACGACAAGAAGCCCTACAGTGTATTTTTGACCACTTACTACAATGAATCAACCACCATCCTCATCATCAGAGACGTCGCGCCATTGTTGTGGAGAGGGGTAGAGTATACGGCACCAGAACCTTCACCTTCACCAACGACAAGAACTTCAATGACGACAAGGGGGATGATGATTCCGGCCTCAATGGAACAACAACAACAACAACAACAACAAGACCACGACGAGGAAGTTGATTCCTCATCATCGGTAACAGTAACAGCAAGAACATCGTGGAAGAGTATCTTCTCGTGTCCTTTATGGAAACAACCGCATCGTCGACGTGGATCATTCATCCTTCTTCTTCCATCTATGTTTGTGGTAGCTGGAACACTACTTCTACTAGTCGTCGTCATAGGCCGTATGGGATCGAAGATGACAGAATTCAGAATGGACGATCGTAGTAGCATGAACAACAATAACCACAACAATTTCAGCAACGAAAAAGTTTATACAATGGGAGGATCCTCGTCGTCTTCTTCGGTCTCATCTGACTCATTATCCTTTGATCGAGCCTTTTATAAGTGGGAATCAGACTTGTACAAACGTCGGAATCAACTTGTATCTGTAGCCATCCTTGGATCGACAAGAACCAATCAACAACAACGACAAGATGAGGAGGACCCATCCCCAATTGATGAATTAATCTATTTCAATCATTCCAAGGCCTTTCAAATGCTCCAAACAAGTACTCATTCTCATGACGACGACGACGAAGAAGAAGAAGATTTCATCGTTCAAGATTTTTATTACTATCAACAGGGATGGGAGGCACAAATCAATCAAGCCTATTGTGGTGTCGCTTCGACGATGGCAGTATTAAATTCATTACGAGGTTTATTACCCACTCTACCACAAGATCCGATTTATCGTCCATTTCCATGGGCGACACAATTGTCCCTAATGGATAATGAATGTGTCAAAGATACCGTCTACAATATCGATGAGATGAATCATATCTTTTGGGGTCTTGGTTTAGATATGGCGACGACATTAATCAATTGTCATCTACAGGGACAGGGATATATTGCGACGGCATATCATGTCGATCCGACGACTACTACCATGATGACGACGCCGACGAGTACTACCAACACAACTCCTCCTTCTTCCTCTTCTTCATCGTTATTAGTTGATCATATCCGATCAGTCTTCCGGACAGCATTGAAGGAAAGGACGACACGATTAATGATTAATTATGATCGTGGGGGGATTACACAAGGACCATTAGGTCATGGTCACTTTAGTCCCATTGGTGCATATAATGAAGAAAAGGATGCCTTTTTAATTCTCGATGTTGCGAAATATAAATATCCCCCCGTCTGGGTCTCCACAAAGAATCTTGTAGGAGGGATTGCGACCTATGATCATTGTGCGAACTTTCTTTATCCCAATCATCCCATTGACTTTATGACAATCCCAACAGATGAATTAACAAATCTCTTACAATGTCAACCACGATATCGAGGATATATCCTCATTACCAAAGAAGAAGATGATGATGATGATGATACGGACAACAATGTCAATTCTAGAACAAAGAAATGAAATGAATTGAGTATGCCTTTGTCTACTACTACTACCATCCAGAGGCGTAACACTTCCTTCTGGTCTTGACCAAGAACAGCTTATGTGAACCCTACAGATCAGGAGATCTATACCGACTGGATGGAACAGCCAATGCTCGCAGGTCTAATTCCTCTATGTAACTGTAATGCGGTACAGAAATATCTATGATACGTAGACCGTACATTAGATACATACCCAGTGGGGAAGGAGCAGAAAAAGTCTCTAGGTACTGTGCCACCGCGCGAACCCTTGCCAAAGCAGATGCCATGGACATCCAAGCTAACCACGCGCGAGGGTTCCTCCAAACCCAAACACATCCCGAATCTCCACCGACATCACGAAGATCTTCGACGGAGACTCTAGAGAGAGAGAGTACTAGAAGGAGTTCTTTTTCCACACAACGGTCACCCCATAAAAAAGGAGAGAGACGAGATCGAGAGCAAGAATACCCCCCCCCCACTCTTCGCTCCAGCATGGC
>Ga0194115_10003807_pt1 | contig 16694 bp, 16 predicted proteins | sample TA2MahsurfametaG_3_FD_148656 | JGI IMG/M metagenome (GOLD analysis project Ga0194115, IMG submission 148656) | Freshwater microbial communities from Lake Tanganyika, Tanzania - TA2015002 Mahale S4 surface | ecosystem: Environmental > Aquatic > Freshwater > Lake | place: Tanzania: Lake...
GTTACGACTCTCGTCGATTCTCGACATTCCAATTATTGTCGAAGGATTCCTGACATTTTGGATCACATTGGTTTTGATCAACCCTATCCTATGTGAAGGCTTGTCTATTTTTTTTAAATAATGAAAAAGAACCAATACAACTAGATATCGTATTACAGTTATATATTATCAGGGGAGAGAATCGTTGCTCATGGCATTCCTCCAAATATCTTTGTATTCCTCAATGATTTCAACAAACTTTTCCAATGCTAAAGGCATTTTGCGTTCACCAAATCCGACACGAAAATAATCAATATCAGGTGTCGTGATTTCAGTAAAACAATAGGCTGGTTTGATAGAAATCCCACGTGAGGCTAATAGGTCACCTAATTCGATCGTCGTCAGAGGACCCTTGAATCGGACGAAGGCTATTGCACCTGCATTCGGACGTTGCCATTCAAATAAATCAGGATACCGTATTTCAATGACATCCTGTAATAATGCCTTATTCTGTCGAATAATTGATGTCCGATCCTTTAGGATAATTTCCGATGCACGAAGGACCATAATCGCTTGAATTTCACTGGCCCGACTCATACAGGCAGTACCAAAATATTGACAATTCCATATCTCTTCCATCATTGATAAATCTTGACAGACTAACCATCCAATGGTAACACCACATGCTCCCCAGGGTTTACTCATCGTGACACAACTAATCCCTCGATGATAGGCATCCGCCATGGCCGGAATCCGATCCTTCTCATCATGTTCTAATAACCGATACACTTCATCAGATAGGATAACGATACCATATTCATCACATAGATCAATCAGCTCCTTCTGTAAACTTTCCTTCATAACGATCCCAGCAGGATTATATGGTTCATTAATAATCATGAATTTCGTTTCCTGTGGTCGAATGGCAGCCCGTACTTGATCGATTTCTATTTGCCAATCGTTACTTGCTCGACGACGAATCTGTGTCGTCGTCGTCGTCGTTATCTTATTCCTACCTGAAGAAGAATGATCGGTACCGTCATGGATGACTGCTGTCCATTCAGGTGATTCAATCGTCGATTGATATCCAGGTGTAAAGACAATCGAATGGGCCCCACCCTTGGGAGCAAAGGCTTGGGCTGCCGTTTGAATCGCCACCTGTCCACCTGGAAAGACTAAAACATTGTCAGGAGAAATATTCGGTCCATACAGATTGGCAATTTCGACCCGTAAATCTAAACTCCCTCCATTTGGTGTATATTCCAGTGAATGATCATCGTACGCCTCTAACAGAGCCACATCTTGTCTCTCCGTTGTCAATTGAATAAGTTCCTTGTGAGAAAGTGGATCGGCAAACGAATTCGATAGACTATACTTCACTCCCTTGAAATCTTGTTTGTGTTTCTTCGACCATGGTTCCTTCATTTCGTTAGTCGAACGTCTGTTTAGGCAAAGAAGATAGTGGAGACTTTTCTCTGTTCCAATGCTGAAAGTCGTTCTTTTTCTTTCCTAACTGTGATGTAGATGTTGGAGAAATGATCCACAGAAAGCGGTTGACCAGCATTCTACTGCTGAAAGATCTCAATACATGGGTAGTAATCAATAAGAGTACTTTACCTAGATATGACGGTAAACTCTCCGACCAATCCACGAATGAACTTTTGCTGGGCACTGCAAGCGCTATGTGGCTGTGCAATCTCATCCCCCAATGGCGTCAAAAGGAAAAGTCATTCTGTTCCGATTCTTTTTTGACACCATCGTTCGCGATGTCTGCGAAGTCTGTGTTGTTGTCCGTTTGTCTTTGATAACATCTGCGATTGTCTGAGGAATACTATAGAGCCTGGTTCCCTTGCCTCGCGCGCCGACGCGGTTGAGGAGAATCGTCGCTGATCGCAAACGTCACAGCGGTCCTATAGGGTTTCTGGTGACGTGACGACTATTCTACATGCAGATTTCCGAACCCGACAACCCCTTAGTTTGCCCGAGCCACTTTTCCAATATCGTTTGATGATCGTAGTCGTGGGTGAACGATAGCGGAGAAGTCGTACCCACATAATCTGTTCGTTGTCGAACAATTCGGCGGGCCTCTTTTCTTTCGAACTTCACAGCGTGCAGCTTCGCATAAAAAACCAAACGGTCATCAATTTTCGTTCTTGTCCTTGGCGTCCACCACCAACACAACACTAACCACTTCATATTAAATCCTATCCTTCCAAGATGATTTCTCAGCCACCATCACAGCATCACTTCCAAATGACTCCATTCTATGCTCCGGCATCAGATGAGAAAACACAGTATAACACGGAGAGCTACTACAACAACTACGGATTTTCTCCATCGCAGGCTCCTCCTCATCCGGAATTTCCGACTGCGTGGAACAATCACCTTCCACAACAGCAGTATCAGCCACAACCACAACAACAAGTGCCTGCATTCGCATCTCCGCCTCCCCCCACTTGGCAACAGGTACAACAAGAGTTCGGTACGGTCACGAGCGTCAACAGCAATGTCCAAACGGTTGACTTTTTTGACACGACAGCACCACTTCAACCAAGCCCGCCTCGAGAATCGAGAGCCGTAAGCCTTGATACGGCATTCGACAAAGAGATGCTGGAGATTATTGCATCTCAGGAGCGAGCTTTGGAACAAGCCAAGCAACGTGGATCAAGCGGCAGTAGTGGTAGCAATACGGCGATGACGTCATATGGGCCTACTGACCAACTTATTTCTGTTCCTACATCGCACAATCCCACTGGGAGTGATGCCGTCCATCCACATCGTATGCAGTGGAAACAGAATCGTGGTGGGAAGACGGCTGCAGGTGCTACGGGTGGTGCCATTATTGGGGGCATCGTCATGGCACCCGTCTTTCCCATAGGCATGGCCATTGGAGGTGCCGTCGGAGGATATGCAGCGAACAAGATTAGTAAACATGGTGAACGACGAGCTCAACGTGAATGGGAACAATCCAGTGTCCAACAGGGAGCCCAACGTTCCCTGGCGGCAAAGTATCAGGGATCTGTCGTCTAAGAAACCCTCCTCCTTCCCACCCACCCTCCCGAAGGCGCATGGGAGTGCCTCGTGAGAAGCCTCACTCCTCGTTCCCCCTCCCATCACTTTCATTTTACCAGCATATGGACGGTGGACCTTGAAGGTTCATGAGATCCCTTGTACTCTAGCTTTTTCATAATGAAATAGATGCATTCATAATCATTACACTTAGCTAGTCCGCAATCGATAAAGGAGCGATACGAGAGCGAGCTGCTCGAAACCCGGTTCCGAATTCCGAGTTGCTTTCCTCCTTTGGCGACGGTGTTATACATACACATCATAGGGTCTATCACAGTCGCTGTCGATGGGTAGTCGTTGCCCCTATCACAGTCACTGTCATAAATCATTCGGTCGTGTATTCTTGTTCCTCTACATTTATATTCCTTTTTTGCTTAAGCCCCGGTTGATTCACGGACAAACCGTCGAATATGGGTCACTCGTTCTCCGTTACTACTTGCGCAGTTCACTGCCACCATAGTAGCTAGTGAACTTCACTGTCATTACATTTATTGCAAGCGGGTGTGAAATGTGAAGAGGACCCTCCACGACAAGGAAGACGACGGCAACGACAACGACGACGAAACATGTATCTGCGTTATAGTAGACTGATGGACTCCTATCGCGATTCTGAGCTATCGATCAGTATCAAGAATTTTGTCTCTGTAGTAGTAGTACTATGTTCTCGTACCGGTAGTAGAAAGTTACGGCACCAGTAGCAGTAGAAGTAATGGTTGTAGTACAGTACTTGACGACGATGCACGTGATCGCGCAAGTGGGAAAATGGTGCGGAAAACGTGGGAGAAACTAATATTGCCTTCTAGAGAATATCATATATGGGAGTGCTTGTCCCACGATACCCATTCTAGTGCTTTACCCGTGATGAAAGACCATCTACGCGTTCATTATAGTTACACTTATCGTATGATATGCCCTGACAAGCGATCACTGTGACGATATCGTAGATATGCTCTGTAACTATGAATATCCTTACATCTGCGTCCCCATTGCCCTTTTGGGTCGTGTTTTGCTTTCTTCGCTCTTCTGGGTTGTGCGTTGTGCCTTGTTTCATAATCGCACATCCTCAACGGATTCTCCCTTTTGGCCCACTAACATCATCTTGATCTGAACTGATCTACCTTCCTTCCTTTCCTATTCCTTTCCTTGACGTAAGTTTGTTCGTCACCCTCCTCAGTCATATCGTGTGATAAAATTTCCACCCACACACCAACTCTCACGTCTTTTCCTCCGAATCCAACTTTTCAAAAAATTCATTATACGACAGGACTGAGCATTTTCCAATCGCATCATGTTCTCCCCTCGATTGCCAGTTCCGACCGACGCGACGTTAAGTCTGCCACATCCCTTACCCTATGTTATGCTTCATCAAGGTTTGCCTGTCGACAAGTCCTATCACCTTCTCCTCAAAAGCAGACTGTGGAGAGAGAAGAACAAAGACTCTCCTGGCGTCAACTACATCCAGTCAATCGATAAACATGGGAACCCCATTCCGGGTGCACCCTTTGCCATGGACTTCAAGCGCGAACAGGGAGGGATGTTTCAGACGTAAGGCATACTGATACAAGATACTGGAAGTGGCACTCCAGTCGCTATCATCCGTGGTGTGAACTTATGGAATGTATTCACATTTTCTCCAATTGTAACTGGGCAACGCGCGACTGACAAAACCAACAATGGATTTGTTTTGTTCCACTTTGCCAAGTATGAACGCAAGGGGAATAAAACATTTCTGAGAACGGCTCAGGGTGACGAATACGTCTTGGAATTTGTTGGCTGTCGGGGCCTAAGTGAAAGGCAGATCAGCCGAAATGGAAAGATCTGTATGTATGTCAAGAAGCACATAATGGGGGGCTTCTTTCACAGCGAACTGAAGATTGCGCCAGGTATCGACGTAGCCCTTATGCTACTGTTCATGGATATCAAGGCACATATGGACCAACAAGACTAAAGGGTTACGACACTCCGTCAAGGAAGCAACAGCTGGAATCATCGTAAGTCTGTTTTACGATTCACTCAAGACATGAAGTCCATTGAAAAGATAGAGAGTTTCGTGAGAAACGTAGCGATTTCTGTTTACATCTTTGGATCTGAGTTGAAATCTCTAACCACCATTTGTAGCCGGGGTCTATCCCGATGTAGCCTGGATTCCAGCAGGACGACGAAGGTCACATCGATATTCACGAACAGATCCCTTCATCTTCATCTACGATGACGTCGAATTCGATGAAAAGAGTCGGTCTGTAAAACTTCGAAGGTTCCCACTCCCCCGTCCAAGGCATACGTGTAGACTAGGAGACCCCAGTCGAGGAATGCCTTCGTCCTGGCGCAAACATCCCAACATGCTGCGGAACATCCACATGATGCATGTCTATGTTTGGATCGCGCATGCCTATGTTTGGATCGCTCATTGAATATTTCATTTCGTTTCGATACAGATCAGATCATGATAATTGTTAATGCAACTTGATGTCCATCGAACCTTTCGAGTAGGTTGATTCATATGATAGGCCGATGAAGAAGATATTGTTCTTGCTGATAGTAACTGCTCGCCGGGGAAGAAGAAAATGCTTGGTCGAAATCGATGCATCGATCGGAGACAGCCTTGCCAACATTTCAGAATTGCGTTTAGCAAGAAGATAGGAGGATTCATTCTTGTTGTAGAGATTATGGACCTCGTCAGTGGCCGCAATGCTTTAGCGTTTCTCCCGATGAAAAGTCACAATTTTGGACGAACACAGGAGGGACTGTACTCAGGAAGTGACTTTTTCGCTATCTCCAGCCAACAAACTGCAATAGTAGCACATGACGGGTTTCATAGCGTTTCGCACCAGCATCCATACGGGTAAAGAATTGCACCTCGTCCCCAATAGAATCAGTTGATGAGTGAAAAGCCTGGTTTTCCGCAGTGTGAAAGTTCACGGTCAGGGGTCGGTAATACCAAGATGATCTTGCCTAGCCATCCGTCCATTAATCTCGATCATGACACGGAGACTCCCCGCAGACTCTAAGGCCTTGGCATCCTTCCGTATCATATCGACCTGACTGATATTGATTCGGACCTTCTCTTGTTTCGCTCGTCGAATGATAGCCAACGTCTTTTCAGGATTGTATTCTACATATAGAGCATGAGTCGCTAAACTTAGGTAGGCTGGTCCAAATTCTATCATCGCTGTCCATAGATTTAATGCTCGTTGAATCTGACCTCGACGATACAAATTCTTGGCGGTCCGATACCGACTAGCGGATGATGGGGGCGAAATGACCAAGGAAGACCATCGGAACACCACAGCGATCAGAACAACGTAGGAAACGTATCTCAACACGTGGATAGCGAACTCGAGATCCAATTCGGACAAGAATACTTGAAGGCTCTCCAGCTGAGGGAGGAGTCCTTCTATCGTCTTCATGGAAAGTATCAAGTAACTGTAAGTACGCTCAGAAAATAGAAGGTGCTGTGTCGGATCAGATAACCCTCGAAATTTCTGGCACACCGTCTCGACGAGCGTTGGAACGCCAAATGCAATCTGTGACCCAACTACTTACTGTTAATCATACGAGTCAAATTCTGCCGGAAGTTTCTCTCCACAACTTGACTGTGAGTGAAAGATTAAGCTCCAAAATAAGCTACGGTTGGCAACTGATATGATTCCCAGTCAGTAGTACCTATGTCCACCTTTATCTTTATTGTATTATCTTGATGATATACAATCAACTTTTGGCTCCGTATACCTAGCACAGTCAGGAAAAATGTATGTACAGTACCAGTAAAATGATGATGGTAAGCGAACTGACAAGGATCGGTGGCGGACTATCGATGTGAGTCTGGAAAAAGGAGAACTGCAAAAGTCCCGGCGGATCCTTGCGCGACAAATAGATTCCACGTATTCATCTCTTTCTTCTTCACAAAAACGACAGAAGATCGTCATCCATGGATGGATGAAGACGTTCATCTGGCTCCTCCAACGAAACCGTACGTGCTACAATGGTTTGCCTGCTTCCGGGTGGAACCTGATCATGCGGCGGCAGCAGTTCTTCCTGTCGTTAGGATAAGACCTTCAACGTTTGAGAGGTATTTTTCAAAGAGTGATCTTGGCATGACCATGTCTTCGTGTTCGTGAATATACATCAAAATTGCCAATAGTCGTTTCGAACAGTAAGTCCCTCGGGAAACGTCGCCTAGGGCAAGCTGGGCCCGGGATAGGTTATTCACAACGACGAGTAACATCCAAACATCACCTTGTAGCTCTGGATCATTTGCCATCATCTGATGGACAAAGCCATAACTTGATATTGCTTGCAACAACGCATGTTTCTTCTCGGTTGGCTGATACCGTGACGAGTACACCAATCCTAGATGGTGATAACACATAGCAGCGTTATAGGTGATCACCCACGTCAAGAAGAAGGACTCGTCGGAAAAGTCTAACAGGTCAATATTCAGCCTTAAGGCTCTCCAGTCTACAAAGCAGGAAATTTGGTTGTCAGAGTGTTCATACGTGTCCTGCAACTCGGTAAGTCTAACTGGAGTGATGGCCAAACATCTTGAATTGGTTTTTTGTGTGGTTTGAGGATGACCACCATCGGAGTCAGCTCAACGATATCGTTCGTAGAACGAGTTCCTCCAACACCTGATTGCCTACGATCAGTTCCAGAAGAAACTGCCTTGTTAGACACAGCAAGGGCGTGCCTGCATCGTACCAATGATGCCTCTAAAAGGACAACCGCCTGGTGCATCTCGCCTTTTTCCATTAGCGTTACGGCTTCATTGTTTAGTGTCGCCGCATACTTCAACATCTTATCTGGTTGTGAACGAAAGAAAATCAAGAGCCTTCAGGTTTACTCTGAATCTCAATCAGTTTCACACTTTCGGTTTGTGGATAGAACAAAAATAATGCGAAAAAAGAGGAATCTCGACGCCAATAACCGTGTATAGAACTGCCAGCAGTTTTCTAGAGTTTGTCCGCTTTCGGTGAATAGATGATTTATCCCTTCACTCTTGATTAAACGGCAGTTGGGTTTTGCTAAGTGAGAGAAGTCCAAGTACCGAGGAACGACTCGAATTTAGTGATCATGAATTTTCGATCTATGGGATAGTGGTTCACCGGACTATCTACCTTTATGGGTCAGATCGTGTCACTTCTAGAATTTGTGGATCCCATTATATAGGCATTCAGGTGGACACGCCTCGGATTGTAGTTGCATACGTTCCGGTGGACTGATGGTGGCTCCTTTTTCACACGAATGGAGGCATTACATATTGCCCTAAACAATAACTATGCGCCACCGGGTGTTATCGGATGTTTTACAGAAACTCTTCTGCTTCGTAAAGAAGAAGTGTAGGAATATCCACCACGCCGATACGAACGTAGCACAGACGTGAGGCGAAATCAGAAACTTCGCAGTGAACAGGCCCATTGAACCAATAAACACGGGCGATGAACCAATAAACACGGGCGATCCTTGAAGTGAACCGAGGGGAAAGGAATATTCCCCCGAAACCATAAAAACTATGGAACCGAAACGGGACCATCCTAACTACATCACGATCAGGAGGAGAGAAAAACGAAGTAGAGCCTAGAAAATAAGCTCATAAAAACACATTTCTATCGTTTACGTACGCTAGAAATAATCTCGCCTAAAACAGCCCCAAATCCCCAAATCACTGAGGACATGTCATCTTCTACAACTCTTCTTACAGCATTCTCTTGTGGCAACCTCTATCCATCCTCAACGTCTTCCACCATATCATCAGATGGATCTTTGTCCGAAATCTCAACGGATTCATGGATCCAAGATGAACATGATGAGCAGAACACCGCATCGTCCACCCAGAGTATGGCGCTCAATGATTCGTACATACGTGGATTGATTTCGTCGGTTGTCGCACCGTGTGACGATAGGGTCCTTTTTGGATACCGATCAAAACTCACCGACGATTGCCGTCCCCAGTACTTGATCGATGATAGGCACAAGATCCGACGCATTCGAGAGAAGCAAAGAAGGCGTTTCGAGCTCGACCAGACCTTTCAGGTTCAGATCAATGGCCGAGCAAGCACTGCTCTCCCAGACGAAACGTCTTTATCCTCGTCACAAGAGTGCGAAGCTTCGATAACAGTGACAGATTCAGCAACTACTGACTCCAAGAACCAATCCATGAAGCGGGTTCCTGAGGAGGGCTGTCGATTGTTGAAAGAGAGGGGCGGTCCCGACATACCCTCCGTTCAGGAATCGAAAGGAGACGTGTACAGCCCGGAACTAAAGAGTCCCTGTGCTGCCGATTCTATTGAGTCCGAATCGAAGAAACGCAACATAACCAAAAAGGACCGAACAAACAAATGGCCGCCAACGTCATAACGGTAGTATCCATTGAAGAATCAAAATCCGAACGCAAGCGCAGCAAACAGTCATCGGAGGACCCATACCACATCCCTCATGTGAAATCGAGTTGTATTCTGGAATCGAAACAGCGCGAGGATATCCAATAAGCATGGAAAGAAATCATACCATACCGAATTCGGTGAAAGGGATTCCCGTTCGGGAATCGGGGCCATCGAAACATTGTCAACCACCATCACACAAATCACACCATCCTAATTTTTTTCGAAGGAGGCAAGTTATCGGATGGCAGCCCAGTACAAGGAATAGAAATGTCGGACATTATGGGCCAGAACTACTGCTGCTATGATATCTCTCCCGTTGAAACATTCCACGCTAAAACCGATCATACCCAACATTTTCACGCGATGTTTCCTCTCTTTAGATCGGCTTCGTCCACAGGGCAAGAAGAACTCAATGATGATATGATAATGTTCCCCCAGAGAGTTTTTGTTGAATGAGGGGACTTGATTTTCGATCCAAAGTTTGTCCCTAACTGTTTTCTGTTTTCGCGTGTCGGGTACCGTTGTAGTTTTTTTGCGATTACGGTAGGTCGAATCCGGATGTGGAGTATCATACGTGGGAATAGGGCTCGGTGTCGAGGTCCGTACAATATACGATTCCTTGCTATGATAGCTAGAGGAAAGACCATAGATCAATTGATTTGAAAAGTTTACTAATATTTCTTTACACCAGCTCAACTTCAGACTGATGCTTTCCAGAAGAAGCAACAGTCGTCGTTGTCGTCGTCATACTTGGGACGCGGTAGGTCGAATCTGTATTCATCAGGGTGCCTTTTTCTTTTTCTTCCAAGACGATTAATCGTTCACGTTGTTGTCGATTCTCACGGAAATACCAAAACAGACCAGAAAACATAATCCCAATAAGACTTAACCACGCCACAAGGTTGACCACAAATGGATCGTAGGGAGGATGATCGGGATCTAAATTTCCTTCATTCTCCTTTAGATAGGCATCCCAACTAGTTTCCATATAAATGTTAATTCCCAATAGGACCGCATCAAAGGACCCATGCATAATGACCGCGGGGAAGATGATCCGATAGACGCCGATACGACGAGTATAGTCCGTATCACATTCAATATATTTGCGAATCACGGCAATACTTTGCATCGCCGCTGCTAACGCATGGATTGGGAAGAGAGATCGGAATAGGAGGACGATCCATTCTTCAATGACACCACCAGATTGGACATCACCAGCATTCGCTTCTGATCCACCTAGGAGGAAGACATACAAAAAATTCTCTGCACATGCCAGGCCGACAGCGACAGAGATCATACCCGTCGTGACTGCCATCGCCTTTTGACGATGGGTTCGAATATCTTGTTCTTCATCTAGATATTCTTCATCGACTGGAAATGGATTCGGATCAATGTTGCGAGAGTTACCCGTAGAGTTGGAGCTTCGACTCCTACGGCCGGTACTTCGATGTGATCCTCGAGTATGGACGGATCGTTCATCGTCCTCATCGTAGGCATCGCGTTTATTTGTCTCTTCGAGTTGGTTGGCACCAAAGGGATATTTGACCATTCCTCCCGCCACGGCTCGTTCATCTTGCGAACTCCTGGCAAGGCCCGTTAAGAAGATAAGGTCTGGATGCTCGACGCATCGGAAGGCATAGTATTTACAAAGCTCTTCCGTAATCGCAGCGACGATGTAGGCATTGCATAATTCTGCGAGGATCCACATCCATTTATAATTGTCTGCCACCCAAGTGATGAAACCTTCTGAAATCTTGACGCCAAGGGCATACGCTGTGTAGGCCGTCGTCAGGGAAATATTGACCAACATCCCCTCAAAGAAGAAGGCTGCAGGGACGGCGATTAAGAACCCGGCAGCAAAGAACTTAATGACAGCATCCAAACTTAGATCGGATTTGTGAAAGATCCAATGGACGAAAAAGATGACCAAAAAACTTTGAACAAAGGTCGCAATCAGAATGATCAAATCAGGCCATGAAAAGGAGGCACGGGGATTGAACATGAGTGTCAACACAATCGTCACGAAGCAACTGAAAAATCCGACCAGGATATACCGTGACAATTGACTTAGAGCTTGAAAGTGGATAAGGATACCCGTCTTCAAATTGGACTTTCCAAGCCATCCCCGACGGAGTTCATTCACCATCTTGTGATATTCATGAAAGGGCTGATGGGTTAGGTAGTCAACTCGTTGGTATCGTGTGGGGACTAACAATCGAATCTCTCTTGCCTCTTGTGCAAGAGCACAAATCGATAGACATTGACACCAACATCGACAAAGGATGCCACAACAACAACTCATGAGGCAATTAAAGGCCAATGAAATACAATCATGATCTTGGGGTGCCTTCTTATGCTGGACGACGCCATCATCATCGACTTGGACATTATCATCGATTTCATCTCCATCCTTGGGGGGGTCGATGGGGTAACAACCACATAATGTATGACTACAAGCACCTTCATATTGATCCTCTCTTGAATCATGAAAGGCAACCCGTCGGACTCCCGCCCCCGCAGAGGCATAAAATAAATGATCCTCCTGAGCACGGGCTCGGACTAGGTAATATCGAGTCCTCATCCGACGTCGACGTCCTAATAATCCCAAAACGATCATAAATGTAATCATAAAGGCGACACGGACATCGGATGCTAAATTTCGAGATGACGAATGTTGTGGTTGTTGTTGTTGATCGTCTTGTTGTTGCCCATCTGCGTCATTTTCCAAACCTCGAATCCATGGACCACCATTATGATCAAGACGGCGATAGTCTTCTTGTTGTTGTTCTTGATAATGATCCCACTCACCCTTGAGAGTTTCAAGAGAATCCATAATGGGTACCCATACACCTTCATGCATATCACGGAGTTTGAAGATTCCATTAATGGAATGTGTCGTCGTGGTGAAGAAGGAGGATGATTCGAATGTTTCCGAGTCCACTTGAAATGCTTCCAAGGCTCGATTCGCATCATCGTCACCACCACCTTCACCATAGTAATACCAGTTTTCATTCTTGTACTTGGCATTATTTTGACCATAATTGACATAATTCTTGTTGTAATTCCACCAATTCTTGTTGTTGTTGTTGCTATTGGCGTCGTCGTCGCCGGCGGCAGCTGTCCCATCATTCTGGTTGTTGTTCGCACCACCATTGTATCCATCATCTGTACCATATCCCTTATACCAGCCTTCTCCCATGGAATTGGAAGACGATGAACCACCATTTCCAAATCCCCAAATCACAAAGGTAATCATAATACACATGAGAGTTAACAACAGGGCATAGGCAACGAGTCGACTGGGGAGGGTCCGAGCGGAGGTACTACGTCCCCATCGGACTCCACGTCGATCATTTCGTAATTGTAAAAGGAATTCTGTCCGATTACTTAAAATCAGACCAAAACATCCCATACTGGCACAGACCAATGCTTCATCGAGGAATAAATTTTGAATACTGGTTGAAAATCCACGATAACGTAAAATCGTTCCGATGGGACCACCAGCACCACCACCACCTTGAGAGGAAGTCACCGAACGTTGATTCGATGTTCCAGAGGTCGCCGTCGTCCCACCGACGGAGGATGAATAATGTGTCCCCGAAGCAGTCGTTTGTTGTTCTCGTGAGGCAGTATCATCGTAGGTGTCATTGTCATTATTGGTAGTATTATCGTTATTGCTTCTCCGACGATCATATTCGTCATCATCCTCATCATGGGACGTACTGTAAATGATCCGATTGGTAGGAGCTGTTCCACGATTCGGGACGTCGGGTGAAGAGAGGGGTGCAATCCGTCGAGGACTTCGTGGTCCACCTTGTGTGGGTGTAGAAGTCGTACTAGTCTCCCGACGATCTGCTTTCGATCGTGATGGTGTAGTATTGGTATTATTACCTGGCGCTGTTGACGTTGTTGTTGTTGTCATTGTTGTAGTCTTTCTCCCCTGTGAGGTCGTCTTGGATTGACGTCGAAAAAGACTTGTCAGATTCCCTGTGGTAGGTCGATTGGGAAGGTCATTATTGTTGTTATTGTCGTCATTGTTAGGATCATCATAACGATAATCTTTGTCTCTCTTTCGACTACCAGTATGATCTTCCTCATCGTGAAAGGCATCACGAGGAGGAGAAAGATATTTCCGATCTCGATTAAAGTAGCTATCATCATCGTCATTATCATTCATAGTCTTGTAGTCATCCATTCTTGCTCCTCGTCCATCCGTATCGGTAGTTGTTGGACGTGATGAACCTTTTCGACCTCTGCTACGAGAGCGACGAGGACTGGAACTCATCGTCAAGTTCTTGTCGTTGTTGTTGTTGATGATTGTCCTCCAATGCGGGTGGTTGGTTTTCCTCTGAGTTGGATAAAGCCTCACAGGTTAAATCCCGTCTTTGGAATGAAGGATCCCCTTTGTTTCTGTCTTTGATGTTGAATCTCGTCCGTGCGAGAGGTTGCAAGTCAAAAAAAAAAGAGAGGGAACCCCTGTTCTCTCTAGCTATCCGTATACCACGTAGGGTTTTCGGAATCGACTTTCCCGCTCGAACCCGAGGTCATACAAAATGATGAATCGTGAATCTTTTTCGACCGACGTCTTTCAATCCTCTCCACATGATGTTAGATTACAGTTATTGTCATAGTCCCCCCCTCCCGCCGACGAGTGACATCCTCGGGGGGCACACGCATAAAAATCATGGCACCCAACCCAAGTTCAAAAATAGTACAATCCGAAATTATTCCGCCTTGTAGATATTCGAATTTTCCCCTTGGTGGGAGGGAACTCCAACCGTTATATTCCGTCATCCGTAACTATGTATGTACCTATGTACGTATGTCTATAATATATTCGCATGTGGGTGCCATCGTATGTATGTACATACATAGGTGCACTTTCGTTTGGCCGTCTTCGGTCTCGGGACGTCATACATATCAGTGGGAGGTGGGAGGGGGCACAACAGACGGTGTTCCTCCCCATTTTGGCTGAGGCCAATCCTTATCGTGCCGAGAACATGCTCCGAGAACATCATTTTCCCGAAAAAGTTCTCGGTAGAAATGTTCTCGGTGGCGCGCGCTACCATAAGGATTGGCCTGAGGGGGGACCTTTCTTATTTACAGTTAACAACGACAGGCGAGAAAAGGCCTATACCGGTACCTCACCGCGATACGCTTGTATGTATGGGAAACACACTTGTATTTTTCTTCGTAGGTTTTGGTACGGTTGGGTCGTCCTACTCTAGTGAAAACCACGGACGATTTCCCAGCATGCTTCATTACGGTTACTGTCAGTATTTTGTTGATGGTGTTGAATTGATCAAGTCTTTCTTCTTTCTTGACTTTTCCCCTTTTTCGGTTTGGACGACAAAAAAATTATACATCTGTCCATTTCTTTTTGGTTCTGAAACACCCAGTCGTAGCAGGAGCTGGCAAGAGGGAAAAAGCAACGAAATTCTGAAGACTCTTCCCAAGACAAACTTTCTTAGAATTCGGTCATCCGCTTTTGTAAAGGATCCCAATCAATCATCGTTCTGGGGGGAACGAAAATATTACGAAATCATTTTTGAGGGAGACGTTGTCCTTCTGACAAAAATTCAACAAACCACACGAAAATAGAAACAAAACAAAATGAAACGAAATACACCTTCTGCAAAACGAAGGATTCCCTCCATTTACGGCAGTGAACCTCAAGAATCGAATTTCGTCCAAGACTACAATGGAGAAGAACATATCGTCTCAACTCCACGATTACCGTCACAATTTTCAAGTGGTGGAGGTCCTAGATGTGGACCATGTCCTTCTGACACGAACAAAAATAGAAGCAACACAGGAGGAGGAGGAGGACGTGTTGGAGACACTCCAGTATGCTTACATTGTGAAAAACCATCCGATACATGGCAGGTGAAGTGTGATGAATGTCAGTCATCCTTTATTTGTAATGATTGTCATTGGTGTCATGAATATCAGGGGAATCATGAAATCCGTGTCTGTGATCGATGTGATGCCTATTACTGTTATCATTGTGATGAGATGGATCAATGTGAAGATTGTGGTGAAGTCGTTTGTTCCTCCTGTTCGACATTATTAAGTTGTAAATTTTGTGGTGGTGGATTATGTGAAGAATGTGCTACCGCATGTGGACGGTACGTATTTTGATTAATTTTGCCGTTGTGTTTTTTTGTTCTTGGTACGAGTCCGTCCTCTCATTCCTTTTCTGTCCATATATGTTGTTTCTTGACTTTCTCTTGACTTTTTCTCGGTCTCTCAAAAACAACAACACAACAAAACACAATACTATACGAACAACCAAAAAACAACAACGACGATGACAGATGTGGAATTGTTCTTTGTAGTCGAGATGCGAAATTTGCGGTCGAATGTGATACCTGTCGACTCCCCTATTGTTTGGTCTGCCTAGCATCCGGATCGAAGGATCCATGTGTCCGATGTGGACATCGGCCATCGAAACGAATGGAACAGCTCGTCCATTTAAGACTCAAATCCATCTATAAGGCATTTAAGAAACAATCTTCTTCTTCGACCACCACCACCACCACCACAAACACGTCCACCACCACGACTACACAATCCACACCCACAACATCCAATCCATCCATATTGACCAATGATAATGATACGACTCCCAACAACAACAAAAGGAACAACAGCAGCAGCAACAAAAACAATAACAACACCAGCAGTAGCAGCAGCAACAACAACAGCCAATATTTCAATGATCCATTCTCTAACCCATACTATGGCAACAGTCCACAGCTCTATCACCCATTAAACGGGTATGGGTATTTCGATGATGGTCCACCAATGATGGACGACTTGGGAGACGGAATTGGAGACTACCTTCCCTATCATCTTGACCCTAATGACTACTTTCATCCATCTCAACACTTCAATAATGGGACCAATACTCGAATTTCAAATCCTCGTCTTCAGGGTGGTCCCCATCCCCCGAAAGGACGACAACAACAGCAACACAACCCTCCACCAGAGGAACGACGGAATTATCATTCGGGTTCAACAACAAATCATCATCCATGTTTATCGGGAAGATTGTTAGAGGAAAAGCAAAGGGAGGCGGATGCTGCTGCGGAAGCCCTATTGGCCGAATTACAACAAGAAGAGGAGGAAGAAGCCGCGGCAAAAGCGAAACAGCAATCGAAAAAGAAAAAGAAGAGGACACGGAATCAACCACCACCAACTCCTCCTCCTCCTTCTTCTTCTTCTTCTTCTTCTTCGGCGCCACAACACGAACATGCACAGCAA
>Ga0194115_10003813_pt1 | contig 16679 bp, 11 predicted proteins | sample TA2MahsurfametaG_3_FD_148656 | JGI IMG/M metagenome (GOLD analysis project Ga0194115, IMG submission 148656) | Freshwater microbial communities from Lake Tanganyika, Tanzania - TA2015002 Mahale S4 surface | ecosystem: Environmental > Aquatic > Freshwater > Lake | place: Tanzania: Lake...
GTTCGAGCGAGTCGATTTCCTGCTAACTGTAACAGTAATCTAGGATATCATACATACCTGTATACTACCTGTACCCGCAGACTACCCCTGTACTACAGTACTACCTGCCGATATGATAGCGTCGTTTTGCTCGGATTGATGAATTATGCATCGCACTTCAAACGAATCCATGATGTCTTTCACGGTAAAGACATTTGCCCCCCTTGGTAGACCCCGTGTGTCTTCCACGATGAAGACGGTCGATGGTGGGTCTCCTTTTTCTTCACAATCCCGTACCAATGTTTACGGTAGAGAAATGATCATCTCAGATGGTGTAACATGTCTAGCTCCATGATGTTTTTCTTTCCCCCTTTTCTTTTCTCCATGATGGTGCTTGTCCTTCTTATCCTTGGTTTTCTTCTTCTTCTTTGGTTTTTTCACATTCTTCATCACGACCATAGAAATATCGGCAGGATCTGGAATTCCAACACTGATTGTGGAATGACTATCCAGCGCATCGACCATTTCTAGATTCTCGGCAAGACTGGGCTCCTGTGCGACATTCTGCCTTCCCCCCTTGGTACGTAGTCGCTTCTTGGTCTTTCGATCACGGACACTCGTGCTGTCACCAGTAGTAGTACGTCTACGGTCGTCGTTCTTTCGTCTGTCTCTTGATTTCTGCCGTTTCCTGTGATCGGTAGAAGTGGAACTATCGTCTTGATCACGACGTTTGGATCGCTTTCGGACCTTTCGAGTGGTTGCCCGCTTTAGTCGGATCCGTCGTCGAAATCGAGCAGAAGAACTCGCTGTCGTCTCATCATTAAGTCTTCGGGTTCGTGATCTACTACTATACTTTGGTTTTGGTTTTTTCCGTTCCTTCCGGATGACACGACCACTGTAGGATGACTCGTCGTCCTTCTTCTTTTCACGCCGTTTAGATTTCAAAAGTTTTGATTTTTTGGTCGTAGGTTTCGAACTGCGTCGACTGGATGCCGAAGATCCTCGGGTCGATGATTTTCCTCGAGTCGGTGATTTTCCTCGGGTCGATGATTTTCCTCCAGTCGATGATTTTCCTCGGGTCGATGATTTTCCTCCAGTCGATGATTTTCCTCGAGTCGATGATTGTCCACTGGTCAATGATCGTCCCCGGGTCGGTGATTTTCCTCGGGTCGATGATTTTCGTTTTAGTTTTGTATCTTTCTTCTTTGTCGTCCTACTTATCTTCTCTGGCTTGGACTTCTCTCTTGATTTCGTCTTCTTCCTTTTGGTATCGCCGTGCTCAACGTTGTTGTTCCGTTCACTCAAATACTTCTCAACCTGCTTTTGGATGTCAGTCATTGATTCAGCCTTTTTCGCCTTTTGATCCTCTACAAGAATCGTTAGAAAGCCAGCCAGCTCCTCCGATGGTGCACCGAATGTAACTCCTCGAAGATTTTGATAACCAGGAAGTACAATTTCCTTCCAATCATTGTTCGCCTCGTTGTCGCTTTTCTTCCCTTCCTTCTTCATTCTTTTAGTCTTTTTTTCCAAGAGACTATTTCGCTTGAGTGCCTTTTTCAATTCGACGGCTATGGTTTCGATCTCATTTCCATGCTCCTGTTCTCGTAGCTGGCTAGATGCGAGTTTCCGACGTAGTTTTGAAACTTCCTGTTCCATCACGGTGATCGAATGATCCTTCCTCTCAAGCTCCTTGCGATTCTCGTTGTATTCCTCCATGAGTTGAGATCGGAGATCTTTATTGGCTTCCTTTAGGTCGTCAACATTTCTCATGCTATCGGCATTTATTCTATCGAGTTCTTTCTGACGCTCCTCTGCTGCTCTGGTTCCCTCATCAAGCTTCTCTTTCTCCCTTCTACGCTGCTTCTTGTCAAGGTCCAGGATTCGGGTACTTTCTTCGTCTAACGCCAAACGCTTCGTTTCCAATTCATGTTCCCTTTCGTCCATCCAGTCCAGTCTTGACTTTTCTAGTTGTCGCAAAGCACGCTGAGTCATTTTATCATCATGGGAAGCACTGATGATGACCACTTCTTCTTCTAGTCGGCGTGTCTCGTTGATGTAGTGCGTAAGCTGAGCTTCCATATCTCTCATCTCTTTCCTCATTGATGTGATCTTCTCATCTTGTCGCGCAACAATTTCGTTGAGCGAAGAGATTCCTCGATCACGAACATCAAGACTTCGATGTATCTCGTGAAGCTTCGTCTTCAAAACTAGATTGTCATTCATCGTCTTTGTCAACTCGACACGGGCTTTTGCTATCATTTCCGTAGAAGTCTGGAGAATCTTGTGGTCCTCGGTATGATCCAAGGTCATCGTCGATACTCTATCCTGCCAATTCTTCAAGTCTGTGCGAGGGGAATTCACCTCGGGATGATGATCATGATCAGTCGATGGAGATTTCGCCGATACCTTTTGGTCACTCTTTCCCTTTTCGCGCAACAGCTTTGCCCATTCATCTCTTTCGTATCTACTCCTCCTGGATCCGCTAGCAGAGTTCCCATCCTCTTCATTCCTTCGATGGTGTGAAGTAGACTGCTTGGTGTCGCGGTCGCGATCACGACGAGATTTGTTTCTTGATGTCCGTCGAGATGATGAGGGGGATCGTTCTGATAGGGAGAACGACCCTTCCTCGGATACACCTCGAAACGAATCTGACGCTTCGACCGGTTCCATTTTCTTTGTTTGTGATGGCTTCATTTTTCGGTCTATGGTCTGCTGCGTATTTTCAACAGCGCTACCTTCTTCCTCATGGACACTTGGATGCGAATCTTCGTCAGGGGAAATCATCGGAAGTTTCTCAACAACGATGTCAGCCTCGTCTTGAGGTGGAAGTGCTTGTACGTCACCTGGAGCCTCCGTAGTCTCACTGAAGCTTGTTTCGTTATCAGCCATCGCGTTTCCTTCGGGAGCATTAGCCTGTTGCTTCTTTGTATTCCTACGTTGGGACTGTCGAGCCCTTATTTGCCATCGCCTTGGCAAACTTGACGAACTGGAATGTAGAGATATTCCTCGCAAGTCTTGGCCCCTTAAGGAGTCCCTTAAGGACGAACCAAGAACTGAGTTCTCTGCTGATGGGATACCATGAGGTATTTCGGCGGGGTCGGCCGGTCTGTCTCTCCTATGACCACCTTCCGATGACGAATCAGGATGTGGACTTACAATAGCCGGCTGAGGAGCATGCAATCCCAAAGGCGAAATATTCATCTTGTTGCTCATCATTTCATCTGGCACAGCATCGCGGTCTGTATCGGCTATTGCCTCTGAGGAGGGGCCTAAATGCTGACGGTGGGCATCTTTACCCGGAAAAAGGTCACGGTCTAAGCTTGCCGCAATGTCTGGGGGATCTTCTTGCGAAGTGGAATCCTCGGAACTAGAAGGGGGATTTTCTTTCTTAACTTCGTCCTCCTTCATGTCCTGCAAACAATGGCTTGGATGTACCAAAGCCTCGATCGGAATTCCCAAGCCACCATCGCGAAAGGCTGCCAGATTTTCTCTATCTTCCCATAAAGGGCGTGGACTGGCAATAGCTGCTGGTAGAACGGCATCATCATTGTGTTGAGAGCTTCCGCTTGAAGAGGAATCATGATATGAATTTGCAATCACGTCGGGGGTAGTCACTCCTAAACGAGAGCGTTGGGAGTTTCTTTGACCAACCAATCCGCCTTGACGTGGATCCGAGCTAAGGTTAGAGGAATCATCTGAATCGGGGTGATAAGATCCCGAAGAAGGAGGAATAGTTTGGGGGTTGACGTGGATATCCTCCTCGTAATCTTGACGTCCATCTAGTCCGGAATGGGGATCTTGAGGTCGATGTAAGATGTCTTCTATAGATGTTTGTGAGCCAGAAGAATATGACTCTGGAGGAAAGTCTTCACTGTAATCTTGACTTCGATCGGTGTCCTGATTCGAATCCTTCAGTTGATGTGAGGTATCTTGAGTGGATGTTCGAGAATCCGAATGATGAGACGTACTGTCTTCCTCACTTTCAGCTTTACCCCAATAGTAGTCCTGAGATGAAGGATATTTCTCGGATTCTGACGACGAAGTGACTGAATCGGAATTCTCATACCTGGTCGGTGGTGGTGGTCGTCTGTAATCTCGGGAGGATGTTTCGGAACCAGAACGATGAGAGCCTGAAGGGAGATCATCACTCAAAAAATCTTGACCTTCATCGGTCACCGAGTAGATGTCATTTTGTGGACGAGATTCCTTTACAACGTCGGATTCTGAGGAAGTTTCTGAACCAGAAGAATGTTGAGATTTTGTCGGAAGATCTACGGTATCATACCTCTGGGAATATGTTTGGGAACCCGAGTAATCAGATTCTGGAGGGAGATCTTCGCTTAAATCTTGACTTTGATCTGTACTCCAACGGGAGTCATAACGTTGACGTTGAGAGGTGTCTTCTTCTGAGGAAGTTTCTGAATCCGAATCATGAGAAGTTGGTGGACGTTTTTTGGTAACATACTTATTTCCGCTACTGGAGGAGGATCCGCTGCTATCTGAACTTGAACTACTTCGTGATGACGAATCACTTGAACTAGAATTATCGTTGTCACCATCATGACCGGTAGAATGGCTGTCTATTGATTCTAAGGAACCCTCAGCCAACATGTCACGTCGTTCATCCCCAGCTGTCACACGCATTTCCTTCCAAGGTCACTTTCGTGTCGAACAGAGACTTGCGAAAAGTTAGAGCTTATGCAATCATGAAGTAACGCATATAATCGAGTTCTGATTCCATCGTTGATCCTGTAGTAGTCAGTCTTCACCCCCTCCCCGCAGGTCATGACATTGTCAGGACCATTCCTCCAAGACGAGGCGGGACGAAATTCTTCGGAAGCTGCCCTGTCGCCATTTTCGTCGGCGGGTCGTGGTTTTTGTGATGACAGTTGACGGTGATCTACTCGATCACAGTCACAAACCCTATTCCGCCACTCCGGAAATCGGCGGAAACGCCAAAACGCGAAGGCGTTCTCCGTGCCGCTCCTGCCAGGGGGGGCGGCTGGCGGAAAAGAAGGTCCTCATATGCATGATACATAGTCTATTTTACATAGGAGCCTGGGTACCCGACAAACAAGCGAGATTTGATTGGCTGATGGGATTGGAATTGCAGAATCGATCTAGTCATTCCGACGGATTGGACTTTCAGCGGATAATTTCCGCCATTATCCGCTGGACATTCACGGTTACAGTCAAATGGGGTGGCGGATACGAGCGGAACGGGCAAACGTCGAACGTAGAAGGCATATACGGTAGATGCGGTACCACAATTTTCACAATGTATGTTAAATCAAAAACGGTCCAAAACAGACGACCGCCTGTCCAAACTGACTGTGACCTGTGACTGTGAAACTCTGCATGCACGCTGCCGAACTCGAGTAAAATTGCCTCCCTTCTCCTTAAGTAAAACTGCATCACTTTGTCCTTAAGTAAAGTTGCCGAATACCGAAACTACGGCAGTAAGCTGGCAGATTACAATACAATATTGCTACGGTATATTGCACCCCAGTCCGCACTTTCCGCATACACGAATACGATGAAGTTAACGGGATCGGCAACAAAAGCACCCCTTTGTTGACCTGTATATATACCTTTTTTGCCGGTCAGTATTGAATTACTCTACATTGACAGGCTGGATATTGACAGTGCTCTAAATGGTGACGGGACAATCCGTCTCTGAGTGGAATCCGAACCCACTTTGATCTAGCGAATTCCCATTGAGAGACACTCTATCAGTCAGCGTGGTGAACCAAGATCGATCGGTTCCAGCTGAATTAGATCCTTGATCAAAAGTCTGTTACTGCCAACCGTTGTAACATTTTCGCATTCATCGATGAGTACAGGATTGGACGACAGTAGACTGATTCAAGAGGCAGATGCATTCCTTGCCGAGGCGAGATTACTCGATGCCGTCCAATGTTTGGATCAGGTGAGCGACTGTTCCCTGCTGACACCTAAACATGAGTGGACGGTACGTTGGGCAAAAATGGTACAAGAGGGTATGGAGGCTTTATTGTCACCACCCGATATGGATGGTTCAGAATGGAAAAAGCAGGGAGAGACTCATGGTCACCGTGACTTTACAGTATACTATCGCAGAGCTGAAGAAAACCAGACGGAATGCCGGATTGACAGTCTCATTGAAGGAAGCCTCCTGATTCCTCTTCTTTCAGTCCTTAATGAGACCGACTTATTCGAAACCTGGATGCCATCATTCAAACATCCCTTTAAGATGGGAGTGCGGAGTAGTGTCAATCTGAAGGACGAAGGCAGGGGGGATCAAATCGCCCGAGTCATCGTCGACTTCCCCTGGCCGTTCAAACCACGAGAATGTACTCAACATTTCGTCACGGTGGATCTCATCGAAGATCATGGTGCGATTGCAATCCATGTATTGACAGAAACGTCGAATGACAATCCAGATATACCAGAATCAGCCGAAGATGTTGTGAGAGTCGATCAAAAGATGACCACGATCATCCGAGGATGTCCACCTGACCATCCACTTGTGAAAAAATTCAAGGATCATCAATATCCTGAAGGGGAAGAACTTCTTTTGATTAGTATGAAGAATCGGACGGATCTTCATCTGAAGGGTATCCACGTATCGATTATCAACTTTTTTGGTCGAATCGTCTTTGGTCGGATCTGGAGTGACCTTCTGAAGGTCGCCGAGGAGGTACGAGATGGAAAACGATTGAAACATAGGGAAGCAATAAGTAAGAATCCAGTCTTCTATGAATGGCTGGGACAACGGGCTGGGGTGATGATGGAGAAAGTCAAGGAAGATTCCCGTCACAATACTATAGTCAACAGCTGACTTAGAAAAAATAGTTTACGAACTGCGTTGGGTTCTACGGTTGTCCACATACAGCAGGAAGTACATTTGATAGGTTTGTTTCGTTTCTTCGTGACGATAGTTGGCAGACGCATCATGAACTATCCATTTTTCTTCGTCGCTAATAGACAAGGAGTGACATGTCGTAGCTTCCCTAAAGAAAAATACGAAGGCGTGACGTCGTAGTTGACATGAGTCGTCAAAGGCATCTCTCTCCTATTTCCCTTTTGTATCACAGAAAGTTGTTAAAACAAAAGTCTAGGAGATATTCACGTCCAGTACAGTATAGGATCAATCATGGATTCCATTCTTGCTGCAGCAACGAACCTTTAGTGAGTCGAGCAGATCACGAGTTTGTCGCAAAACGTGTATGATATGGGTGATGTATGATGTGCGATGTGCGCGAAGTTTGCTCCTCGCGTCGAAGCGCGCCTTCCATGGTCGGGTTTCACAATGGCGCTTCAACAATACAGTCACTGAAAGGGCATATGCATCAAAGACGTGTCGTTATGGAGGCATATATTATGGTATATGAAGCAAATACGGCATGAGAATCGCGCATCACTGTGACGCGGGATTGGTGCGCTGACAGCTGGCCTGCCTGCCCGTTGAAACCCTATGACAATGCAATAATGTCAAACCATCAGCCCACTGATTCCCTCATCAATAATCTGTCTCTCACAACCATCACTTGAAGCATCGTCACATTTAGCGATGAGTACACTATTGGATGACAATGCACTGATTCAAGAGGCAGATGCATTCTATGCCGAGGAGAGATTGCTCGATGCCGCCCAACGTTTGGGTCAAGTGAATGATCGTTCCTTGTTGACACCGAAACATGAATGGATGTTGCGTTGGGGGAAAGCGGTACAAGAGAGTATGGTCACCTTACTGGCGCCACCTGATATGGATGGTTCAGAATGGAAAAAAACAGGGAGAGACACATGGTCATCGTGACTTTACTGTATACTATCGTCATACGGAAGAAAATCAGTTGGAATGTCGACTGGACTCTGTCATTGAATCTAGTCTCCTGATTCCTATGATTTCTGTCTTCAACGAGAGTGACTTATTTGAAACCTGGATGCCATCCTTCAAATACCCCATCAAGATGGGAGTAGAGAGTAGTGTCAAACTGAAGGAGGAGGGTAGAGGGAATCAAATCATCCGAGTCACCGCAAATATGCCGTGGCCGTACAAACGACGAGAATGTACACAACACGCAGTCGCAGTGGATGTCATTATTGATCAGGGTGCGATTGCTATCCATGTATTGACAGAAACTTCAAAGGATAATCCAGATGTACCCGAATCAGCCCCAGGAGTTGTTAGGATTGATCTATCGATGGATATGATTATCCGAGGATGTCCCCTCGACCACCCCCTATTGAAAAAATCTAAAGATCATCAATATCCCGAGGGTGAAGAACTGATTTTGATTAGTATGACGAATTGGGTCGATCCTCATATTAGCGGTGTCCACCCATCAATTATCAACTATGTAAGTCGGACAGTCTTTGGTCGGATGTGGTGTGCATTATTAAGTGTCGCTGAGGAGGTCCGTGATGGGAAACGAATGAAACATATGGAAGCAATACGCCAAAATCCAGTCCTCTATGAATGGATCCGACAACGGGTAGACGCGATGATGGAAAAAGTCAAGAAAGATTCTCATCAGGCTCGAGAACAGCAAAGTCAACATTGACCAAAAAATGTTTTTTTTGGTGTGGTTCTTCCGACGGTTTTTTTTGTGTCGCCTCTTGTTGCGAAGACTTGAAATGGTCTACATTATGTACAGTATCCAATATTTGATTCTATTTTTCGTCAACGAGTAATCGAAGGACAATCCATATACTTCCCGCCAAGGGAAGTATCAGGTTATCCATGTCTGTCGTATAGGCCTCCAATATTGTGGCAAGAGTTGTTGCCTCCAATAGGAGACTCCATTGATCTCTTGTTACTAGAAAACTACCTGCTGTGATCATACTCATCCACATCGCCATAGATCCCTCTACCGTACGACGATTTTTTCCCCAACGTATTCGTCCATAGGTCTTCCCAATCACAGCTGCCATGGCATCTCCGACGCCGAGACATAAGGTCCCCCAATGCCAAAGTAACATTTGACACCCTATCCTTTCTTCCATAGCCAAACCAAACCATAGAGGTATCGCACATCCTAAAATGAGACAAATATGTGAGAGTATCATCCCCTCTGCAACATCCTTTGTTGGGTCCTGTAGGAGGCAATAAAATTCATTCAATAATGGGACGTCCTTTCGAAGACATTCCAATACTAGGAGGACACAAAATGCGACGGCATATGCTAACGCCATGAGTTTAGGAAAATAATGTGTCGTCGGTACGAATAGGATGACTGCGACCAGATGAAACCATTTTCGAGTAATCACGACTGAAGTATCTTGACGAGCGATAATCATCGTCGGCTTGACCAGGAGGGCCAATACGACGATCCAATATCCAAGTCCCACATATCTTGGCCATGTTGGACCAAGAGGCATCTCAAAATGGAGAAAAAATTCGACCAACCATTGAAAGGAATAGGGTAGTAACATCGAGGTCGTGATGGAACTACCGTTTTGATGGTTCCTGGAATTGAGTACCAGTGATGGTGTATAGGAAAGGAATCGTAAACAACTCTCCACAAACCCCAATGGACCGACGACATGTATGACGAATCGGATAGGGAAAAAAGGTCGATAGGAATACCATGTTGACGTTTTCATAGTATTCATCGTCATCATGACCAAAAAGGCGGCCGTTATCAGGCAGCCCAAACAACCAGACTGTCCCACTATCGAATAGTAGTCGTCGATTGTTGTGATTGTCGTTGTCGATGTTGTCATTGTCATTTTCATCGTTGTCAAAAGGTTGGTCTGAAATTCCATAATTGTCAAAACGAATAAGAAGATGAATAGATGGAATTCATTCGATGTCATCATTGGGAGAGATATTGTGTGACGTTTCATTCGTTCTTTTTCTTCATTGTCTTCTGCCGTTGACCTACTACTATTACTTTTGGTTTGTTGTTGTTGTTCTTGTTGTTGTGGCATGGAATCCGACTTCATCTTGACAAAGTATGGATATAGTATGTGAGAAAGAAGACCATGAAGAACAAGGAGTTCAAGACATTCTCCTGTGGTTGGAAACGATTCCCATTGAGGATCGGTAGGAACTGCTGTAACAAGATCTTCCTTGTCAGTGATCCGTCGACGAAGAAACCACATTCCGCTCGCAACCGAGTGTGGGGGTCTTCTCCTCTTCTCCACGTCCCCCGGGCCCCAACTCCACGAGGTCTCACAATGAATCCAGTTTGTTCTCTAGTCTGTATTCTTTCTTTGAAATTGACTGTGAATGGGATGTACAGTGTACACCAACGAATGACAAGATTGATTTTCTCGTTTTGCCCCGTGACAGTTTTAGATGAAGTATTCGTTGCCGCACCGGATACATGTACTACGAGATGTTCAACTTCAAATAACCGTCACTTGTCGGAGTGGCCTGGATCCATGGAGTCGATTCCGCGATCTAACTTTTTCTTCGACTACTTCGCTAGTCTCATCGTATGCTTCGTAGTAGAGACTGGGAGAGTCACCACAATCTTGGATACAGCAAAAGAAACTTCAAAGAGTTGTTTCTTCCATGTACGTGAACAATAGCTAGAGGGAGCGATATATGGAAACCGTACCGCACTGGCACATGCAAACAGATGGACTATCGAATTGTATGAATAGACTACTTCAGTACTAGCTAGCTATTGGATTGCATAATATTGTAGAAAGGAAATTCGCTTGTTTTTCCCTTGTATTCTTTAGTTCCCATAAAATTCAATAGTATCATCCTGTGCCGAAATGACCTTACGATTGAAACGTTCCTTCATTTCATGGACGATTCGTTTCCCATTTGTACCCCATTGTTTACGATTTTGTAATGAATTCTTCAAATATTCTTCCCCAGCAGTCGAACCGAATATACCACAATCCTTCAATCGTAATGCCAATGGGATGACGAATTTATCAAAGAAGGCTAATTCTCCCACATACCACCAGGTGGTTGGATCCTTTTCGGTCCGTCCGGCATGATACGCATCATACGTTTCACTAAAGAAACGTTGATTCCATTTCAAATAGGTTCCAAAACTTTGCATCATATGAATGTAATCGGCTGCTTGCATCAAATGTTCGATGACTGTCGTCGCCTTCATATCTCGTACCTCATTAGGGGGGAGATCACGCAGTCCAGTACCACGTTCAAAGGATTTCTTCCATGATGCATCACGGTAGATCTTCTGATCTCGATCGGTAACGTCGGTTGCGATGATCGCATTGACCAATATCTTACGGAAACGTTGCATTTCAGTCCTATTCGTATAAATCGCAGATCGGAGATTGACAAAGTTCGGTGTCATTAATAACCACCAGGCAATGTCGACTGAGTTTTGTTCGGCGACACTTTGATTCCTATAGAGGGAGGCGATGGGTGATCCCTCTTGAACCAACTGTTGATTACTCACACCGACATGATCGACATCATGGACTAGACTTGCAAAGAGGAGGGAGAATTGTGTCAGTGGATCAGATGCTAATCCGAATGAACGACTTTCAAGATCGATCGCAATAGATTCTGCAGTACGGGGTTTCCCCCCAAAGTCGACGTAGACATCTTGCTTTTCCGGTGTCAGTAATTTCTTAATGAATTTGTCCATCGTCAAACAGACATGGGCAGCATGTTCAATATTATGAAATTCATTTGGTTTGTACGTTGATACGATCGAGGTGATGTATAGTCGGAGTTGTGCTTCTACCTCCTCCGATACATCTAACATTTCCCCGTGACTCATCAATCCTACAACTCGTGGATCGAAGGGTGGCATCCGAATCAATTCCCGTGCCTCATCGATGATGGAATTGTCTAGGTTGATATCATGATTTGATCCACTACTGACAGATTCGCCCATATTCAATGTCTTTTGTGCATTCCGCTTTGCTTGGATCTTCTTCAAGTAGGGAAGAAGGACTTGAATAGTCCGGTCAACGACGGCCTCAAATTTATTCTCCTGTGTATGTGAGTCTGTCATATGATTTGTTTCCCATTGGTCAATATCATCGAAGGAGGAAAGACTCGCTTGTGATGAGGAATCGGACCCAGAAAGTAGATCTGGTGGCTCCGAAGATGCGAGGCATGCCTTTTGCTTTATCCAGAAGGTAGGCATTTCACCCTTTCCTTTCACAAGAACGAGATCTTCTCTCGGTGATAGCCAATCACCCTTTCCAGCAAGATTGAGGCATTCTGCCGTGTCAACAGAAATATGTATCTTTCCTGCCCTTGAGCTCAACAGGATCTGATATGCGATATCAACAGTATCACCCACCAGCTGGTACGTTGCATTATCGACTCCATTGCCCCCGCCTTGGACATGACCGCTATGGAGTCCAAAACGCATAGCAAGGCCTCTGGCTTGTAGGGCCTTAAATTTCTCACTAACCCTTTTGCGGCAATCGCAGGCAAATCGAGTCAATGCTGCGGCATGATTGTCGTCGACGCCCATGGACCCCCTTATGACCACGAAGCAGTCATCACTCAGTTCTACGTTGGAAATCCCATACCGCTTTGCCACCATCTTCAACGTACGGTGGACAACATCGATAAGATTCGTCTTTTCTTTTGCTTCTCGGCCTGCATTCCATGCATCTAGTCCGTAGATATCGGCAAAGAGAACAGTCGCCTCAAACATTTCAAGATCTTGACTCATCGCTCGATCTCTGTATCCAGAAATGGATTGTATCGTAGCCTTAAATTGAGACGGAGTCGTCGCATGGGTCCACTCTTGTCGAGGTGCCATTTTATTGATAGTTTTCTTCACTCTCTCGGGGATAGTTGATTGTGTGGTGTCTCCAGGAAACAGTCGTTCCAGCACAACTACTGAACGATCATCACGGGTACTCTTCGCAACACAGTTATCATAGACGAAGAGTATCCCGGTAGCGAAGAAGAAAAGCGTCAAGACTGCTGAAGCCGAGACTCGACCCTGATTTGTCGTGTAATGATCATCCATCTCATGGGATGGGTATACATAAAGGGAGAACGGACAAGGTTCGAAATTCAATTTGACACCTGAATAGTCTTCATGGAGATCAGCCAAGAAGCTCATACTGCGTGTTTCCATCATATTGTCGTATGAACGACTATGCCGATCACCAGGCCCAAGATATGTCGCTATCGGACCATCCACCCGATACGTAAAGGATTGAGAACAGGCATTTTCGATGACACAGATAAGCCCTTTGGCAGTAGTAGGAAGATTGTTCTCAAAAAATCGTACCCACTGAACTTCGGAAGCTAGTAGACCAACAATTGTGCGTTCCATCCCATACGTATTGAAGATTGGATAATACAAGGCACTGATCGGCGCTACCGTGGTCGAATTTGCACTGGTGATGGACTTGTGAGAACCCTCCATATTTAGGATTTTGCTGATGACGGGTTGACGACTGTCGATAGCAACCTCAACCTCCTCCCAAAGATGCTGATGCGAAAGGAGATTGTAGTTGATATTGGAGAGAGATTGTGGAGCTGGAGAAGTCATCCAAATTGGTGCATAGGGACCATTCCCATCATCGGTCACCCTATCCCCATTCTTCGTGACCTTGAAGATATTTTCTGAGATCTGCGCTTCCGTGAGACCTCTCGTCGAATATTGCTCTTCTTTAGGATGTTCGCTACCTCGGAGTAGTAGTCGATTGTTGGTTGACGGTGGAACAGCACTCCGATCTTGTTCCCATGACTTAGCATAACGTATCCAACCTTGGTTTTGTGTTGCATAGGTTTCCCAATCTTCACGTTGTGCCTTTGATACGATAGGGATCAGACCAATAGCATCGGCATTCATCTGTAATCTAGCTGCAAGGCCCCGGATTGGGAAATCAGGAATCGTCACTAATGGCCAAACAAGCTTCGCGGCAAGTGCATAGGATGTTATATCGACACTAAAGGATTCCATTGCAAGCATCGTGTTTCTAAATTTCGATCGAAATCCTTGAATCAACTGTTCGGAATAGGCATCGAACTAAAGAAATGGAACGACGAGAGAAGTTAGGTATATTCAAACACCACAAGGAGCAAAACTAACTTATCATCAAGGTCTTTTCTCCCTACCTCAGCTTCAAATTCTTTCTTTTGTCCTTTATTGATACCAGAGTATGCAATCGATGATAACATGATCGTAACACTCGCCAGCAGAACGACCGCAAAGTTCCGAATGAATCGAACTCTCCTAGAAAGTCCGACCTTCCGGCCTATCTTTACTTCTGTCGGTAAATCTTCGTTCATGGTGGGTGTTGTGTTCAATAGTTGTTGGAACTAGCCTTTGGGGGCATCAATTCCAGAAGGAAGACACCGTTTTACAAATCACACCTCTCTACATTCGACGAGAGGCATTGAATCGTTCATTTTATCATCGGAAAGAGGCCCAACAAAGATTTTTGCGCAAGAAGGCGTTGGGTCTTGACTTCGTGACATTTTGTGCTCGCCCGGCTCGATTTACAGTACAAAAAATGTACGACTAGGACGATTCAAGCCCGAACGCTGAATCATCGACAAAGACGATTCGAAGCCGAGCGCCGTTTCCTGAAGTATGTATGCATAGCTCTATCGTGTGTATGTCACGTGGGCAATGGTGCAACGGTGCAAGCGAGTGGTAACGAATAGGAAGACTTCATGTTGCAGATCTCACTTGGGATGACATTAAGATCCTTTATAAGCTATAACCAGAGTGCTGGATTATTGAAATGGATACGCAAATATTCATCACTGTTCGTCGTCATTCCTTCATCGTCTTGCATTCCAGCGGCAGCGTTGATTGCCTCAAACTCTCTCAAGAACTCTAACGGAATGTCTGCCATAGGGACATCGACTTCGTCGATTCTCAGTGAAGTTACCTTTGGTTTCGGCCTTGCTGTGATCCTATTGAGTGTTTCCATATCCTCATCCTGTAGTTCGAAACGAAATACATCTCGTAGACCTCGTATTTGCGTTTCTAGATGATTTTCTGGTTCCTCCATCAAGTATAATGGATACACAACACTTGAGGGAGACATACTTTTCTGTTCTGCCGCTTCCATTTTCTCTTGAAGAGTCCATCGAAGGACGATTGTAGAAATACTAACTTCGTATTTCCAACTTAAACCTTCTAGGATCTCATATACTTCCTCTTGAAAGAGTTTCCATAATTTTGCGTTGGATATACCACCACTTTTGTATTTCGGCGCCCAACTTTTCTCTGAATTCTTCTTGATATCAAACCAGGCTAGAACATCCTTCCATCCGTCACTATGCGTGGGAGGTTCTGATCTCGCAACGAATATAGAAGAGAGAACATGGCCGGCCAAAGGATTTGTCCACCATTCCGATATCTCAAATGGCGATGTCGTATCGTGTTGGAGGCCTGGTAGTAATAGATTCGCGTTCCTTTGACAGACATCAATCGTCAATCCACATGCCATAGCTTTCGCGATTAACTCGGCTGGCCAATTCTCGACACCAATCGAACGGATATAGCCATCACGTTGCATATCATGCAAGACATCCAAAATCTCCAAAAGGTATTCAGATTGGTGGAAATCTGACCGATAGGGGATCAATATAGTATCAAGAGAATCACTTTGTATAGTCGATAACATATCAAAGACAGTTTCCCGGATAGTCGATACCGAAATTTGACGAGGGATATCCAATCGGACAATCCAGTGCATTTCGACAAAGTTAGGAGTTTCCTTCAATACATGACGAATCATCTCCACATCGTCGTCCTTATTCCCATCTACCACAAGTTGAAAGGTCTGGAATCCTGCAGCAATACAATCCTGAATCTGACGTATAACTTGATTCCTTTCCATTGACTGTTGTCGATAGAATTTCCCATTGACCAACTTCTTCTTCTGTTTCCAATCCAAGGCAAGGATGATCCGGCATGCTCTCTTGGCCTCATATTCAGTATTTTCAGGGATCATATATGATCCTGGTGGTAATTCTCCATCAGATCGATCCAAATTCCGATCGACTGGAAGAGGAGGAATCTTTTGGACGCCGTCGTCGTCGTCGTGGTCATCCCCATGCCGGACTTTGCTCCCCCAGAAATCAACAAATTCAATCTGTGTCTTTGAAGATATCGGTTTCTGTTTATCCACGTGGGGTGTACTACCCTTACGAGGAATGGCAGTACTATGACATCTCATCCATTTGATCCGACTTTCGATATTGTGTCTTGATGATAGGAAGGCTTCGACGTTCCAGCACATGGCGAGTGCGAACACGGATGTCACCGAAAGAACTGACTTGAACGACCCTATTCTTCGTCTTCTTCTTTGTCGAAATGGCAATGTCTTTATCGTCGATTCCATCTCCATCTTGTGATTATAGTCCGATTGGATTTTTGTTTTTAGGGGGAGGAATCTCGCTTTTGTTACGACAGTACGATTCTGTCCATGATCGTTCTGCCACAGGGTTCTTTTTGGCGTTGAGCCACTCTCTGCAATTCTCGGACAAGTAACTGTATAACTGTAAATTCGTGGAGAAAAGCATCGGTCGTGATTTTGATGGGTTGATTATTAGGGAAGGAGGCATGGACAGACGGCAATAGAGTTAGGTTTTTATTCCTCTAGTAACTTTGACAGAGACCCCAAATTCCTTGATCCACAATGAAGATGATTGTTTGATCGGGGGGGCTCAGGGTTCTAGAACCAGGGCATAAGGGGGGATGAGGATAATTCACATCTAAACACATTGCACCGATCCCCCTTTGGCGCAGAAAAAAGGCCGCAGAAGTCCCCCCTTTTGCCCA
>Ga0194115_10003818_pt1 | contig 16664 bp, 19 predicted proteins | sample TA2MahsurfametaG_3_FD_148656 | JGI IMG/M metagenome (GOLD analysis project Ga0194115, IMG submission 148656) | Freshwater microbial communities from Lake Tanganyika, Tanzania - TA2015002 Mahale S4 surface | ecosystem: Environmental > Aquatic > Freshwater > Lake | place: Tanzania: Lake...
GTTGGAATCCACTGAATGAAGCATTAGTCCATTCTTCGACAAAGGGGCAGTCCTCTATAGCGATCGCGTTGTTACAGGCAGGGGCAGATCCCAACGGTGATGGCCACGGTAAGCGCCTTGGAAAAGTTAGCGGTGGATTCTTCTATCGGAAGTTTGCATTCCATTCAAGTCCCCTACATCTTGCCTGTAAACATGGTGATGAAAAACTAGTGGAACATCTATTGCATTGGGGAGCCAACTGCAAGTCTCCCGATGCGGCCGGATTATATCCTCTTCATCTCGTCGCCTCAAGTATTACGGGACAGGGGGGGGATAGTACTCCCGAAGACGATGCTAGAAGATTACGTTGTGTTGTAATGCTTCTGGATGCGGGCGCACCCATCGTAATGCGGGATGGGAATCATCAGTCGATCTTGCATGCGGCCGCACGATCTGGACATTCATCTATTCTGCGGCATATCATGACAGTGTGGAAAGATTCGGGTAAGGAAGATCCGACAATGAAGGATGGAAAGAAATTCATCAATTGGTTAGATCGATGGTATCGTACCCCCGTCCATTGGGCTATATTGAACGGTCGCCTAGAGGCACTGAAGGTCGTACTAGAGTATGGTTGTACTCCCCTCCCCTACAAACCAAAGACTGGTAAGCGGACCTCTGTGGCGACGGAGTACCCTATGGAATTGTGTGATCGCTTGTATCCCGAAGACTCTTTGGATGAAACGAAAAGAGAAATGGGAACTGAAATTCGTCAACTACTGACAGATGCCATCAGCAAGATGAATCAGTCTAACGAATCATAGTGGCGAGAAAAGATCAACTAGCCTGTAATGTCGATGGAATCATCTATCACGGTTAATCGATACCCACAAACACTTCAACACCACTTGCAGAACTTATCTAGCTGCAACATAACCGTAGATGAAGAAAGAAGGAAAAGTACTTTATTGGAGAGCAAGGTATAGTAGACTGGTTCTACAGCCAGAGTATAAAGTGAAGACCCAAGGCTCAGCCGTAGATCTAAGAATTCAAAGGTACGCATCATATAGCTCAATGACTGTAAAGAATTGGCGTTCCCAATCATATAGTCAGTAGAAGTTCATGTAGTTGATGGACTCCAAATTGCCCCCATCCTTCTCGGGTAGTAGTTGGCGGACCTGGGGACGTTTTGTCATGGGGTTACACCACCCGTGTAGCTTTTTCTAGTTCTTGATGATCGTTCAAATGAATTCGATATACTCGAATTTCTCCATTGGAGAATTCTACAGCATTGGGTTGTCCTAGTGTCCCCCGTTCTAATTCTCGTAGATAACCCTTATGTGTCACAACAGCGATACTAGGTCCATCCAGTAACGTCAATAACTGACGAGTTCGTTGACGAAGTTGAGACTTATCCTCGGTAAGATGTTTGACAGGTTCTGAGAGTGCTCGTGTCATCTGATGCCAACGACGACCACCCCCCTCCAACGATTGGTCAAGTGTTGGCGGACCACGTCGGGCATAATGACCTTCACTACTCCATCGTCGAAAGGATCCACGAAGAAGTTCGCCCTGAGATGAGACTGATGATGATGATGAAGAAGAGGAAGAGTCGTCATTTGTCTCATCATCATAAACCGACAAAAACATAGAATCATGTAGAAAGGATTTCATCGCATGCATCCGAAATCGACCAAAGATCTTCGACAATTCGACCGATGATTGTCGAGAGTCACATGGTTGTCCCGTTCGACGTTCCTGGATCTCTTCATGAACATAAATCGAATCATGTTGATGGAAGATTATATCGGCGGTCTGCAGTGTACGGGTGAGTGGACTCACCAGGACTTTCCCTGGCATAGTCCATTGATTCTCTCTTAACAGGGTTTCCAGTCTTGTACGAGAGTTCATTGCATCCTTCTGTCCCAATTCACTTAGACCTGCATCTCGAAGATCTTCATCGAATAATACCGCCTTACGGGCTTCTTCCATACGGTCTAGTATTTCTTCAGGAGGAAGTCCCTGAGCCTCACCCTCTTCCTTCGCTCGTTGCGTTGCTTGCTTTTCAAGGACGTTGTGGGATGCCTCCCCATGTCGGATTAGGAAGACTAAGCAGGTACGGGGTGTCCTCGTAGAAGACATCCAGGGAGGGCAGTTGGTTGATTCGGCTGGTCCTGATGGTCGTCGACGAGGAGTCATCGATGGACCCAAATCTGAGGGTAATGATGGCCTCCAAACACCGAGAAATGACTTGGGCGGACCAACGGCACCACCACGAATCATCATGGATTCAATCAAGGCACTACGAGAAGAGTTTTCCTCCTCCTGATGTTCTACTTGTCCTGCACCCCCCTCGAACGGTACACGAGTGTCTTTCACCTGTCGTCCCAAGTCTGGAGGTAACGTAATGGAGGTCATCCGAAGCTTGGTTTCCTTTGAAAGTTTCTTTTTTTATAGATAAGATATTGAATTTTATGAGTGTGACATGTGGTGGCGTGGTGATTTGAGATAAACCTTGATGCGATTGAGGATGGTTTGAAGGCACGGACAAAGAAAGAAGATGTCACAGTCGCGAAATGGATCGGAGAACCTTGACGTGACTACGGAATAACTGCAAAACGAAAAAAAAACGAGAATCCCGGTGGACGAATAGCAAGGTAGTAGTGGTAGTCGAACCGAACAGCCGTGAGAAAACCACCTTTGTTCGGTTCGAAAAAACTGAAAAAACGGAAGGGGTATCAATGATGAGAACAAATCTTGACGCGTCATTGGGGTGTCAATAGGGCTCATATATGAGTCATGGAAAACCACTCGATTTATGCCTACCGGCAGAAGAACAGAAGCTCCCACCCGTTTCGAACGAAAACAGGGAGAAACTTCTCCGCCGACAGAGCACGAAGACCAGAAATTATGGTCCCGTATTTGCATAGTAACCAAAAAGAAACCGTAAATACCGTGCATTGAAATGTTCCGGGAGGCGATGATGGGGACCACCCGGATTGGTTGGCGGCCAACGTACATAGGTGTCTGGATTAGTATGTATGCCTTACGACGTTATGTATGTATCAAACGTGTGTCTCTCAGTACATACCTACGATGGTGTGCGACCGGACAAATATATACAGTATAGTACCGGTATTCGAAGTGCTGATATCACATTCAATGGATTGTCACGTAATCTCTTGCCATGTATGGAAACGAAATGGATGCCACTGCAGGTAGAAAATGGTGACAGAATGAAGGGGGGGACGCATTTGGTGAAACAAGTCGTTTTTAATCATATGATACGTAGGTAGAAGATGATTTCACAGTCAATTCTACATACGAACATATTATATCATAGCAATAGGACAAATATACTTCATACATATGCTTTGTATATATGCTCCTGGAAACGCGTATGTATGTACTCAGAAAATGGCGGGAACAACATGCGATATTTTTAGTAGTACAAAGTCAGTCACATCGTCACTCAAATCACAATTAGCGATCCATCGGCGGCGTTCTCTCCACACGGGAAAGGAATGATCTCAAGTTCTTCTCACGGAGGAAGAGCGGGGGTTTTGCTTCCCTAGCTCTTTCCATAGAACCCTCCCAGAGGTTCTCTCTGTCTCTGTCTATCTCTCTCCTGAATCAGAAAGCCCCTCTAGAAGAAAGAATTACGATGGGTTTCATCCAACAAGTGTTTCGTAGACGCTCGAAAGGCGGAGCGACGACGACGACGATGAAGATTATAAAGGAAGCATCCTCACGCAAAAAGGAATTGGACACATCTCGAGAGGCGAATCGGGATTCTTCATACCTCATTCAGGCGGAGGTAGAAGAACGTGATGATGTTGTTGCAGAGGATTATCGTCGACTAAGATTCTCGCAAGTGGGGGGTCAATTAAGTATCATCATTGAGGAAGCGACGTTGGCTTCCAGAGCGAGCAGTCACGGGGGTGATTCGTATCAATGTAACCCACCGATGTTCATATCGCCACCTCCAGCTCGGGAGGCGGCCTTTAGTGGTCCACCACGTTTTCGATGGATGGATATTGTAAGTGAGACAAGCCATACGCTCGTCATCGCCTGTAACACGCCTTTACTCACAAATTCATGTCTTCGTCGGTGAATCACTATTAGGAAACGACCGCCGCCATCAAGCTTCAATCCATTTATCGTCGGAATAAAGTAATGGATATGATGGAGAAGAAGGGGATAAGTACATCGGCTATCCGAAATCGGAAACGAAGGCGGTATGCCGCCGCGAATCGTAGTCGTAGTATGATTTTCGCATCGGAGGATGCACCGAATCTCTTTGCCTGTTGTGCCATGGGCCTTGCCTTTGGAGATGTCGCCGAAGAAGATGATGATGCCTACCGACGATTCCAGAATGAACAATATGAAGAACGGATCAAACAACAAGAATTACGTGAAATGTCGGTCCGAAAACGATACATGAGGGAACGTCGTGCGGGGATCACTGGGAAGGTTGTAGAGGAAATTGAAGTCGTCGACTAAGACCAAAACAAAAAAGGAGAAAGAAAATCATTCACACTTAACGATTCGAAACACAATAGCTCGCTTGCGCGTCCACTACTACTACTATGTCTTGATTCCGAAGCAAGTTGACACAGAACTATCTGATTTTTGAGATTTCATAAACTTATGTAGTTTCATCGTCCCTCATTTACCATCATCATCATCATCATATCTGTAGTCCATGGTCGATCATTGAGATCATGACGATCTGGTCGAAAGGCATAGGGAAGAGGAATTTCACAGGTAGTAAAATTCCTTTCGTCCCTCTCCTCCGTCGTCGTTGAAGATTTCTTTTCCCCTCCCAATGGGATTAATCGATCGACGCCGACTGTTTGTGGCGACAGGAAGACACCCAATTCCCAATGGAAGATCTTAAAACATGGTCCCCGGATCCCATTTTGTTGTTCTCCCCATGCAGCCTTACTGAAATTATGAGACCCGATCATAAACCAATGCATTCCGATTTCATCTTCATCGACTTGATAATATGTTTTGATATGTGGAACATTCTGACCCTTGTCCAATAATGATGCCCTGGGCGACGTCCATCGATGCCATAGATTTTGCAAGCACGCCTTGGAAATATTTCGCATTGACCCCGGTACCGAACCTCCTCCACGAAGTCCTTCTACCGATGCTGCAATCTCGTGTTGGGTTGGATAGACCAATTGAAACTGATGTGATCGTTGTGCTTGTAGTGTACGACTACCAGTACTCGTCTTGACTACCCGATTGATATCCCAAGCATTCCACAGGGATTGAAGATAAGGAAGTGATAAGGAACCAATAGACGAAAACTGACATACGATGGATCGTCCCCGTGGTGATGGATAAGACGGAAGATGTGTTTGAATGGCCTTTGTTACCGCCATGTATCCCCATGATGGACCATCACCATGTGAAACTTTATGAAAGCCTGGAACAGATGGGATCAACACTGCCTTTGCTGTAGAAAAGTCATAGTTTCCAATCTGATCCAAAAGAAATGAAGCTTCGGTGTCCTCATCAACAGGTTCCTTCCTATCTACGGATACTGGAGTCGTACACCATTTATGTTTCCCCTTATATTTGTAGGTTGCCAAATAGTCTGTCAACGCAGTTTCAAAGGGACTTGATGAAAAGGGATTCTCTTTCCAATAGAAATCTTCCATATACCCCCCCTGACATTTGAGATGGATATCATTGTGAAGGAGGTTACATGTATGAACAATCACACGAAGTCGTCTACTAGGACGGTGTTGGTGGATAGATTGGTACCCTACCAAGAATAATTTGGTATGATGACAACCAAATTGTATCGGACTAGATATGGCATCTGACCGTTCATTGGGATCTCGATGGACGAAGTGAATGTTTTGTTGACCACTCCTTTGTTTCCACAAATCAGCTGCTGTCTTCCCTGGTTGTGTAGGATCCTCATCACCGACTAGATGATGATAGAAGACGACGATGGTTGGGATGGAGAGTAATTCGGGTGCTTCTTCTTGAAAAAAGTATTCTAAATCGATCATAAAATTGGAAAGGATCAAAAAGTCAATCTGTTCCGTTTCATGTCGTAGATCATTTGGATTCTGATCCAATCCGAGTAATTCTCGAAGTGTCCAACAATGAAGAAAGGACCAGTGAGATGGTGAGGACTGCGCCTGCTGTATCCGTGTTTGTTCATCTTGGTAGGTAGCAAAGAGTTTGATGGGACATGATATGGAGGAAGATACGTCGGACTCTACTACTACTGCTCCCGCCTGTGGATGATACCTGTCCTCCTTCCTGTTGATGCCTGGATCCTCCTCATCATCTTTGTCATCATTGTTCGTAGGTCGCGATCGTTTCGAGGGGGGCGGTTCCGATCTCTGGCTTTTCTTCTTCTTGTTGTTGTTATTGTCGCCGCAGTCAGTGGTCGACAAATCATCATCGTCACCATCATCATCTTCATCTGTGTCATTTACGAGATCAATAACCTCCGAGACTCTTCCGGTTGATCTACTGACTTTCTTGTTATCGTCCATCGTCGAGGAAAATGAGACTAGGATGCCTGCAACAATAGGGTCGCCCTCCGAAACCTCCAGTTTTGGGTGAGAGTTGTGGCGGGAAAGGTTCGTGATTGACTCTTTCCATTCACGAGTCTGCGGCACTTTGATTCGTTTGACCGCGATTCTCGCCTATAACGCTTCTATAACTGTAACTACAAAACCTGCTACTGTATCGCAAAAACTGTGGCTGAAAAGTTATCGATGCTCAACTCTAGAGAGAGAGAGAGATGCCCATTCCGGCCCCCTCTTGACCATGACCCCATGATGGACAAACCGGTATAGCGACATTGTGTGTCTTCTAGTTGCATCGACAGTTTTTGGATGAGACGAAATACAGAAAGCCTAAAGAATTATGGGGTTTGTTTGTATGAGGAAAGTTATTCTCATTTTGGGATTCGGAATTATCCTCCAAGCCTTTTTCTTTGTGACATACCAACATTCGTACATAATTGGAAGTATTCACATTGAGAATTCAACCGTTGTTATTCCTCTTCCTTCTTCTACTTCTTCGTGGGGTGTACAAGATTTCCTTTCTATGAGAAGGGTAGATGGAGATTATCATACGAATGACGCAGAGTCCAATGTTTACGAAACCAGATTTCGGACGAAGACGATGACGACTTCCAACACGACGACTACAACAATTTCGACTTCTACAATGCGATCTATTACAGGATTCTTCGATGAGACGATACGAGAGTTTGAACGTCAAGAGGGTGTCGTGATTGCTACGAAAATTCATGGTCCTGAATACCTTCGAATGTTGACTCAAATGTTATGCCTACTACACCAAGCATATAATTCTCGACTTCAATATGATATCATCGTCTTTACGACGGAACCGATTGACCCATCTCAGGTATTACACATAACTCAAATGGTCGCACCTGTTCATATTCAATTTGTCCATGACAATAAAGGATTACAAGAAGAAATTGCCGCCCTCTCCCCCGAACGAAGACAACAATTCATCAAGGACTGTCGATTACAAAGTGAGATGGAATTGGTAAATCTAACATGGTATTCCGATTGCCTTGGAAGGATCGCCTACAATCATCAAGCAGAATTCCGATCATGGCATATATGGAATCATCCATCTGTCATTGATTATCATTACATGATGTGGTTAGATGCAGATGCCTTTTGTTCTCAACGTTGGACACGAGATCCGGTAGCGATTGCGATGCAACATAATTTGACCATTCTATTTGATAATTTCCCTCAGGGTGATACGATAAGTCGTGAAGTTCATGCACGTATCCAAAAGGCGATGAATGGGTCTCTCTGCAATGTCAAATTAACTCCCGAGGGATATTTCCAACGATCGATTAATGAAGATTGTTATGCCAAAGGCGGTACCAGAATTCCGCTTATTCATGGATTCTTCCATATTACTAACATGGATTTCTATCGTCGTCATATCTATTGGGCGGAAGTTCTGATCGGAAATGGTTTCCTTCAACGTCGATTTGATGACCAAGTCGCAGTAACTATCCCGGCTGCCTACTATACACCGAATCAAAGCTTTCTCCTTCGTAAGGTAGGCATTGATTTAGCAGTCTTCCATAATGGAAGAATTGACGGCAACATGAAGGTGAAGGGTGGTGGTTTCCTAGCTTTCTGGCACAAGAACGGCGGTAAGGAACAATTTCCAGACGGACACAAGAACTGCGCTGTCACGAGTAAGGGTTAGAAGCAAGAGGGGAGCTCTATTGCTCACACCAAAACAAGACGGCCATACACTCATGATATTGGATTTGTCAGTTAGTTGTGTTGCGGCGTTCTCGGTTTCTCGTGGGATCTAGAGGTCTCGTTCGTCGATCTATTCCCCATCGAGGAACCACATGTTGATTTTCAGTAAGCTTGTATCCCGCGTTGCCGGAACTAATCGCTGTTACGCATTCTACCAAGTGTTCCAAGTGGTAGCGCCCAGTTTTGTTTGCTTCAGATTGCTGATTCACTTGCCTGCCATTCATTTTCCCTATTGCTTTTAATTTGGATGCCGATGCTTTCAAGTTTTCGATGATTGGAGAAGTCAGTTTGGTCGGTTTAGTCGGATCACGATTCTTCAGGGTCATCAAGCGGTCTGTATACGGTGACTCTCTGCTTGTCAATTCACACTTATTTGAACGACACACATATCGGCTGCACCAAGAAATCGACGCTTTGGGACTTAGCTCTTCCACATCGACGTCGACTGGACGGACAAGCGACAACTAAATGCCACAGGCAAGTGTGCAGAAGACCCATGTTCAGTTACAGTTGGGAAGTGCACGGAAGAAGGCCGGGATAAAGTGGTGGATCCGAGGAGCCGTCGGGACGTGGGTCATACTCCTTATCTTGCTGATACGTGGATCCTACAACAAAGCGCGGGTAGCCTCCTTGAATGCTCAGATTGAAGACTCGTACCAACATCAACGACAACACCGTGTTCCGTCACCGTTATCCCCCGGGGAGACGACTGTGCGAGGCCACAAGAAACATGACAAGAAACCGCTGTTTGTTTTGCAACGCAACGAAACATCGGTGATGTCATCGGCTAACGAGAAGCAGAGTCCACCAACCTCGATTGTTGCTCATGCGATTTCGTTTTTGGATTGCGGCTTCTCCTTGATAGAAAAATACAAGGATGCCATGTTGGTGCTTCGACATTCCATCCACAACAATTCATGGCATAATCCCAACAGTACTAGTCGATACTCGTACCGGATGTATGCCTTTGTGAATAGCGATCCGAATGGTAGATGTGAAAGGTATGCACCCTGGATTCAGCGAATGGGATATACTCCCCTCCTACTGCCAAATCCAATCAACCTTACGACGATCAATAATCAATTCTATCGAGAACAAATCGACAGAACTGGAGTCGCAGGATCGTCCGAGCTTATCAAATTGTATCTATACACCTTGACGGATCATGCCATTGCTTGTCACTGGGATATCGATGTTATTGTAAAGGTATGTCAATATGCGCAATCCTAGAGTTGGCTAGAGGTTTTGCTTTTTGGCTAGAGGTTTTGGTTTGCAAGAAATGTTCTCTCAAATTTGCTCATCCGTCGGGATCAAAACTCTGCCATGATAGCAACCAATGGATGATATCTTTGATGCTATGTTGTACGATCCAACATCGAAGCAGGGTATGATTGCACGATCTCAACTACAAATTCAGCAACCCCTTCATCAACGTATCCCTCAACAGATTGACGCCTACTTTACCCGTGATATTGCCCTCGCCGTTCCATGGAGGACTAGACAGGTCTCACAGGGTGGGTTTACAGTAGTACGACCCAATCGCACTGTCTTTGAACACTATTTGCAAGTTATTCATGCTGCCAACTTTTCGGCAAGATGTGATAATTTCGGTGGATGGGGTATGTACGACCATTTGGAGTTTGATATCCCTGGCTTACTTTGAAGGTGGAAAGTATCAATATTCTCAGCTCCTTTTTGTATGTTTCGTGTCCGATCATCGTAGGAGGATTGGGATACGGTTGTCAGCAGGGTTCTATGCACTATCAAGGGGTAGTGGCTTACTATTATGACCACATTCATCCCGGCCCCGGCGGGGCCGTGGAATTGGATGTGTGCGCGTGGAATCAGATCGGTCACTCGGTCTTCTTCTATAGTGAAAAGAAGCAACTAGAAGAATACAATGGGATGTGTCGCCAGTATCCCATCTATGGCGGAAGTTTACAGGAGAATCGGCCGGAACTAGGCGCGTGTCACGACTGCCGAGTCTTTCCAGTCGAAGCGACTAGGACAGTACATTACACAGCGTGTGGTAAACCATGGCAATGCAAGCACACTCCAGAGACGAATGCCGAAACGGGGGTAATTAATGCAACTACATGTGGACTATTGCATCGTGAATTTTTCTTGTTGCGACGAGACTTGGAGGAGAAAATTGTTTCAGTTTTGGGCGACGTCTTTCAAGCAAAGACTTATGAAGATGACAATGCCATCTATCCAGAGTTCTTTTTGGGATATTGTAAGAAAACAAAGAAGCATCCCTATCGGGCTATGCCAGGTCTTCCCGAGTCATTTGAAATGAAGCAGCTATATGGCTTCTAGAACATCTTTGTTCGAAGTACTAAAAAAGGTAGAAATAGAACAACGCACAGAACATAGAGAAAAGAGGCAATAATGGACATCCCACAAAGATTTGCACTTATTGTTACTGGATTGCTACCGTGTGTCTCTGGCTAGCATTCGAAGTGCCTGGCTAATTTTCGATTGTGCTTCCGAATCATCAATTACGTGCCAGATTACATGCTTCCGAGCCAGAAACCGTGACTTGTAGTCGTTCTTCAAAACATGAAGAATCTCAATCGAAATCATCGTCTTAATCACGCGGAATGAATCAGCATTCTGAGCTTCAATATACCGTTGCACATATTGCTGGATTACGTTGCGAAACAATATGTTACCTGACCATCTCTCAGCTACCGTCTTGTTTCGTCCCATGATGATATCTTGAGGGTTTGGGAACCGAGCGACCGATGACGTTGATTCGCAATAGGGCGTTTCTGACCGTCGCCATTCGTCATCTAGCCGTTGACGCCGAAGAATATCTTCTTCGATACTTGCATCGTCATGGCCATCTTCGACAACCGGATCACGATGTGGGTATAACTGACGTGAAATATCAATCCCAAAAGTCCTCAAGGCATACTCTGTTTCCACGGGTGATCCAAAATGCAATCGGAATCGCATTCGAATTTCCTTTCGCAATAAATTGCGGATTACTTGGATCATTTCGTGTTTCGAAGAGTCGTTGTATATGCAGTGTACACCGACGTCACGGATAGGCATCGCATTCCATGGAAAAGTTGATAAAAGGCGTACAAACTGAAAGGGGGAAGATATCCATTTCCCCCCATAGTCCGCAACGGTTACGATACCCTTTTGTTGCATCGATGGATCATCATTGAGAGCCGAAAGGACATACCAGATACATCGAGCCATCGCCCGATAGTTGTCCGAAATATTGAACTGTGCCATACGAACTATAACGATACCTCTCCCTTTACGGTCATGATTTGGAATGAGTCGATATGCGCCAGACCGGAATATCGACTGCTCCTGTTCGGTGAGCTGACATTAAGGAACAAGTGCAGTGTGAGCCCACCCTGAACACTTCTGTGACACCATGAGCCAAGAAACTTCAAGAGTACATACATGGTCCCATGTAATTCTGTGAATCAAGAGATCTTCTCCCCAGAGATCTCGTTTCGCTCGAAAGTAGGACGTCATTAATACAGCTGCATCGACAGCTCGAAATTGACGCGCCCGTAAGAAGAGCAGATAAAGACTCTGATCCTCGTCCAAAGCGGGTCGGAGAAAAACAGCCCTATCCCACGCTTGTCGTTCTGCTGAATTGACTTCTGTAAGGGCCTGTCTTATGGCACCTATCCGATCTGCGATAAACTCGGGCGTTTCCTGGATATCCTCCGCCACCCCATGGATATCGTCTTCGACAGCCTGACGCTCTACAAAGCTCAACGCGTTCATCTCGGCGGCAAAGTCCCTGTCGGTGTAGGTACCGAGAATACCGTTTCCTGCCGGCTTCATACCCCATGGGTCGCAAAAACAGTGTTGACTTTCGGAGGAGGATATATTCGGGTACATGGGGAAACGCAATCACCCGTTGCCATACTGTAATGGGATGTTGTCGCTGACGCCACGAATAAAAGACTGCCATCTCCATTTTTGTATTTCGTACGTGTTTTACGGCAGTAGACTCATTCTTCTTCATATACAAGTTAATTCATCGTGATTGGCTACGGTACTCGTTCTTTCTTCTATAATTAGGGAATTGGCGGCAACTAGAGGCATATCATACCATTGCATGTGACGCCTAGTTACCGTCTGGAATCTCTACCTATGATACATAATAGTAATTCCGGATTCGTAGAGTCAAATAAGTCGCACGTGGTTGAGAATTGTTCATCGCTATCTCATGTTGACGAGAAGGAACCCGACTCATACTTATCCTAGCCTGTTGCCGATTTCTTTGGCCAAAAGACGAAGAGATCGGCTGATTTTCTTTTGAGCTTCGGAATCATCAATGACTACCCAGGTGGTATTCTCCCGAGTCAAAAACCGTGATTGGTACTGATTTCGTAACAGAAGAAGAATCTCTAGAGATATCAAAGTTTTGTCGATCCGATCCGACGAACCACCCTGTGCGTCTAAATACCGGTGGACGCGTTGCTCAATCAACTTGTGATATGCAACATTCCCTGACCAAGTCGCTGCGATTTTGCTTCGTCCCATAAGGATATCTTGTGGATTGGGCGACAAAGCGATAGGGGATGTTGACTCTCGATAGGGTGCCTCGGACCGTCGCCATTCGTCATCACGCTGTTGGCGCCTGCGAATATCCTCCTCGATACGTTGTTCTGCACCCTGGTCGTCAAGAAACAGTTGACGAGAGACATCAATTCCAAAAGTTCTCATCGCATACTCTAGTTCCAAGGATGATCCGATATGCCAACGCGCTCGTGTACGGCTGTCCTTTGGCAACAAGTTCCGAACTATTGGGATTATGTCGTTGCTCGAAGAATCGGTGCACAGAAAATGGAAAGAGACATAATGGATAGGTGCGGCAGTCATCGAGAACACTGATAAGGCACGTATAAAATGTAGAGGGGAAGATTTCCATTGGCCACCATGGTAGCCGACAGTTACGATTCCTTTTTGTTGCATGACCGGATCATCCTCAGTAGCCGAATGAACATACCAGACACATCGACAAACAGATTGGATGTTGTCGTGAAGATCGATCTGAGATATGCACCCGAGTACGACGCCTCTTCCACTTTTGTCATGGGATGGAAAGAGCTGATATGCACTAGACCGGAAAAAAGCCTTGTCTTTCTCTGTAAGCTATCCAAAAAACAAATCGGAAGGTTGGTTAGACAAACATCAATCTGAATCTGAATCAGCTACAGCAACATCCGACGCCAAGGAGAATACATACATCGTTCCAGGTAATCCGTTGAACCAACAAGTCATCTCCAAAAAGATCTCGCTTGGCTTGAAAGTATGCTGCCATCGACAAAGCGGCATTGTCGGCATGAAATCGACGTGCCCGTAAGAACATCAGATGAAGGCCTTGATCTTGACTTAGGGCTGGTCGAAAGAAAAATGCACGATCCAACGCTTGTCGTTGTTGGGAGTTCAATCGTGCTAGGGCCTGTCGCATCGCTTCCATCTTGTGGGTAATCAATTCAGGTGTCTCCTCGATGGCCTCAGCGACGCCATGAATGTCTTCCTCTACCGCTTGACGTTCCGCGAAGGACATCGCATTCATGTCCGGGGCAAGGTCAGAGTCTGTGTAGGAATCACCGGGGATGTGCTGATGCCCTATCACTGCAGCATTGCGACTCCAGGGGCTGCAAAACGATGGAATGTGTAGGCCAGAGGCCTGGGGTACGGCACGACTGCTAGAGCTCGCAATTCTCATGTTTGTCCCTTTCTTGTGTCGAACCCCTCAAGACCACATTTCGCAGTCCTTTTCGCCAGTAGTTTCGTTCATGCCAACCAAGAAAGCTAAGCAATCTGTCACGAGGCATCTAAATGAAAATAGCATGTACATGAAAATAGCGTTCTACGAGGAGGCATATATATATCAAAGAAACAAGCGCGAACATGCAACACGCGTTCCAAGTTCAAAGCGTATGATTGTTCCTACAGTATTATGGAAGAACCTGTGACGTCATCAATCATTAGTTTTATTGGCATGATACCATGGGCACGACTGATACATAACTTGGGCTCCTTCGACTACCCCTTTCACTGTCATGACAGTTTAGGATATGCAGGGAAGCTGGAAGGGTGGAAGGGGGAAGAAGGAGTGGCAGAGGGGGAAACGTTTACAGTGCATAGAATTATTTTCGATCCGAGGTGCGTCATGGATCACGATTCTGTTGCATTTTCCAGTTGATCTGTTTACAGTTCATGCTAGATCAACCATATTCAATTTCTCTGTTGAAAGGCCTCAGAATCCAAAAAAAGGCGTTGTTGGTCTCTTTTTCTATGACCGTTTCTGAACGATGGCTATTCCTACTGCTTTGCGTTCCTTCTTGATTGCTCTACCGGTATCCCTTTCCATCCCCCGTTTTCTCAAATCAATACGGATGATCCAAAGTTACATGGTATGGGAAGCGATCTACTAGTTCTCGTCGAACAAGTTCCAGACATCGTTACTTTCTAATCACTGACGAAGTTCAATTGCGTTTTCTTTTATGGGTCCATTCCACCTTCCAGTGGTCTGCTTGATCTTGGTCGAACCTAGACCTATACTACTACAAGAGGAAGATCCTCCTTAGCGACATCCCATCAATTCGTGGCTTCAAGACGGCTTCAAGACTTGGAAATCCCGTCTCTTTCTTGTAGACGGTAGACGACGGAATCACATATTGACTGTCAAATGTTTGCCCCCCTCCGTTCACCGGTACCCCCTTCGAGACTTTCCGAGAGCAGCCGGGATGCCCTGGTCGATCATCATGAATCGTGCCACGACCTTTTAAAATGTTCGTTGACCGAGGTTTGGTACGTACCGTATCCGTCATGGAGCAGGTGTAAGCACCTCGAAGTTCAATTTGACAAGATTCCGCATGAGAGAGAGCCTACCGGCCAAATCCTTATTGCTCTCATTTGGCCATGAGGCGACATTCCTCATACGTTCATTGTCTGTTAGAGATCATAAAGTACTTACGAATACTACATAAACACAGTGTATCATAGGGGCACGATCAAGGGAAGAATAGAGATTTCTTCCATGAAACAGCCTTTGCCTTCTCCTCAACGAAGCAGCGTCGATGTCCGTTTGTCATACACCATCGATCGATGTCTTCTCCTCATGATGGTTGTATTTCTTTTCATCCCGATATTACGACGTCGGCAGCTCCCAATGATATCCATGATGATGAAGAAAGGCAATTTGACTTGGATGACGATATGATCGCTTGCAATCAGAATGGAATTCTTTTTTAGGGATTAATGCTAAGACTGGTGAAACCTTTCGGTTATGTCGACAACAACGACGACTAGATGGCGGGTGAAATGCATGATTCCCAAATGCCCTGAAGAAAAGTGAAATATCTCCTTACACTTCGTAGTGTTACTTCTGTAGGGGTTTTCGTATTTGTGTCCGTCCCTCGTAGCTTCTAATGAGTTCTTCGTTTACATTCCACCTAGCATTGGATTCCCGATCTTTGTCGGTGATGATGAGTGTGGTGGCCTCTCATCCTCATCCACATGATAGTTGCAATCATCGCTGTCTTCTAGGTTAACCCGACGAAAGGAGGTCCACCGTTCTATGTTCAACAAATGAGTTTTCTTGGCGATGCTGACATTGTAGCACATGCATGTGTCATGCTTCATAGTGAGCGCATCTCCCAAACAAGGAGTCCACCTCGCTGCTTGCTCAGATGGGTAGGGGTCACCGTCCAGGATCGCTTGTCTCCTGTGACGACCACCCAACAACGCAGAGCAACATATACCACTTCCTCGACCCACGAATCCAGGAGAAGCAACAAAACAAGCAAACAAAAGAGAATATCTTACTCATCTCTTCCTGTTGCCGATTTCTCTTGCCAAAAGACGGAGAGATCGGCTGATTTTCTTTTGGGCTTCGGAATCGTCAATGACCACCCAGGATGCATTCTCCCGAGCCAAGAAACGTGACTGGTACTGATTTCGTAAGAGAAGAAGAATCTCTACCGATATCAAAGTTTTGTCAATCCGATCCGACGAACCACCCTGTGCGTCCAAATACCGATGCACGTGTTTCTCAATCAACTTGTGATACATGACATTCCGTGACCAAGTCGCTGTGGTTTTGCTTCGTCCTGCGAGAATATCTTGTGGATTGGGCGACAAAGCGATAGGGGATGTTGACTCTCGGTAGGGTGCCTCGGACCGTCGCCATTCGTCATCGAGCTGTTGGCGCCTCTGAATATCCTTCTCGATACGTTGTTCTGCACCCTGGTGGTCATGAAACAGTTGACGAGAGACATCAATTCCAAAAGTTCTCATCGCATACTCTAGTTCCAAGGATGATCCGATATGCCAACGCGCTCGTGTACGGCTGTCCTTTGGCAACAAGTTCCGAACTATTGGGAT
>Ga0194115_10003820_pt1 | contig 16660 bp, 15 predicted proteins | sample TA2MahsurfametaG_3_FD_148656 | JGI IMG/M metagenome (GOLD analysis project Ga0194115, IMG submission 148656) | Freshwater microbial communities from Lake Tanganyika, Tanzania - TA2015002 Mahale S4 surface | ecosystem: Environmental > Aquatic > Freshwater > Lake | place: Tanzania: Lake...
CGTACGAGCGAACTTCTCTAGCCAAAGCATCGATTTTGGATCTATTTCCTTTTTTGGACGTGACCGAAAGATAATTCCCATCATCATCTCCTATCCACCTTCCGTCTGGCATCTCCCAGACATAGACACCCAGCGGTGATTCTTCTACAAAACTTGTTTTAGCTTTATCTATGTTCATACCAGTTTATTTTACCATTATTTATGGTCTAAGTCCAGCTTTTTGTCATGGGAATGTACAAGATTATGTACTTTGTAGCACTATCCAGTCATTATTAAAGGCAATAATGTCAGATATTGTCAGGTCAAATTCAGGTTCCGTCAGGGTTGACACCGCTCTTCCAATATACAGCTCGTAATGAGTTTCTACAATATTAGAGGTTAACTCTTTACCGTAGATGGCAATGTTTTTATATAGATTGCTTGGCCCCCCTGAAGTTTCATAGTTTATTTGAAGGGTTCCAGTCACGGGGGTTGAAAACACTATTACGACGTGGTGAGGCTCATCCGCATTTAAATAAGAAGAAATGTTTGTTTGATTAGTTACATCTACATTGTTTACATATACCTTGGCTATATTGGCCTTAGAAACGACTCCAGAGCCGTTCCAGGACAGCCTGGTGGCAGAAGGTGTGGAGGCGTAGAATAGGGTGCTAGCGGCCAACGTAAGGGGCGTAAAGACCATCTCTACAGACTTGATAGAGGACAAAGTGTTAATATTAAATCCTGCACCGTTTTTAGCCCTAATTCCATTACCGTAATTACGTGAAAGAATGGGGTAATTTAATGATCCAAGGTAATATTCGGTATTAGAGGATATCCTATCTCCGTAGTTGTCGGCATAGATATCTTTATTTGAATAAAACGTAATACAGAAAAATGACAATACGGGCAGATATTTGCTGGCATCGGTAGTAGACATGGTTATCCTAATATGTAAATTATTACTAGAATTAAACGAGTCTTTTGTGTATTGCGGAATTGGGCCTCCGTTAAAGCAAATTTGATAATTTGTTCCGTCTGTACTAGATTCTACTATTACTCCTAAATCATTCCGCCACTCTACTTTTGATGTAACTAAATTTAATTCTGAAGGAATTGAAATAAAATCATTTATAACAAAAGTTCGAGAGGTTGCCGTTGCTGTTTCAAAAAACCCAATATGCTTATCAACCAAATCGTAATAAGTGTTGTCGTCGAGCCAATAGGTCCAGGGCACATTTACTGGGTATGAATAATCAAATGCGGGTTTTAAATTAGCGTCTGATCCACTAAACAAGACACCTTCGTCTGGGAAAACTATCTGAATTGCAGGAGATGTTAGATTTCCCTTAACATAATGTTGAGCAATTACCGTGTCTGATAATCCGTATCTATACACAGCTGGAGCATCTACTATAAAGCTATCTCCTGCTGCAGTAGGACCTATTTGTAAATTTAAATTTGTGTTGGTAAATTTAAATTTATTTAAAGATTTATTTTCTTTATTAATTCCATCAATATATAGAATAATAGACTGTCCTGTATATTTACCTACAACGTGAATGGCTTTTTTAGAATATGATAATGGAGATATTACTAAATCAGTTTGTGAAACTTTAAATACTACATGGCCATTATCCCAAAATAAACCAATATTGTTTGTTATATCTGCAAAAAGTGGAACTTGCAAAGTAGACTGAATTAATGGATATACCCATGCCTCTATTGTAAAATCATTATCTGAAGTGTTGCTGGTCCCGAATCCCGCCCCAACTGCTGCACCGTAATAATCTTTTGTTACTGGGACTGTTATATAGGCCGTATTGGTAATTTTAGTTCCAGAGACCCCGCCAGCAACAAGGGGTAACATGTTTGCCGCAGGAGATCCTACATATGTTCCGTTATTACCGCACCCCGAAATATCGGCTGCGGTAGTACCAGAGGATTCATCAAGCGGCCAAAATCCGATTGGATAATCTTTTATTACTTTTAGCTGATATGACATATTTAGATTATACCTTAACTTGAATATGTAGTAAAGTAAAAATTAGAAAGTTATGCTTCCTGATTCTGTAAATTTATAATACTTATATCCACCAGATTCTACAAAAGATGGTGATCCTGTTGTTGAAACAGCATTTGTATTTCCAGTAGATGGGTATCTTAATAAAACAATGCCCGAACCACCCGCACCACCAATAGTTCCAGCTTGTGAACCAGCACCGCCACCACCACCTGTGTTGCTTGTTCCAGCAGTTCCATTATTATAGCTTGTTCCGCCAGCACCTCCACCACCTGCGCCACCTGCGCCATTACCAGAGCCTTGATTACGAGAACCACCACCGCCACCTGCATAATAGCCACTTGCACCAGATGATGTTGCGCTTGCCCATGTTGACCAAGTATTTAATCCACTTCCGCCAGCACCAGCATTTGCAGACGAACCTATTGCACTTCCGCCAACAGCGCCAGCGCCACCACCACCTGCTCCTTGGCGAGTTGCTTGTCCACCACTTTGGTTACCACCATTATTGCCATAACCTGTGTAACCATTACCAGAAGTTTGTGTAGCGGTACCACCAGTTCCCCAATCTTCTGATGCTCCACCACCTGAGCCACCATTGTTTGCAGCGCCAGCGCCACCACCACCTGAGCCACCACCACCGCCAGTAGCAGTAAGAGTACTAAATATAGAATTATGTCCATTGGTTCCTTTAGTACCATTATTACCTGAGCCACCACCACCAACTTCTACAGAATAAGAAGTTCCTGGTGTTATAGAAAAACTTGTAGCATAAACAATTCCGCCAGCACCTCCGCCACCAGAACCGCCAAGCCCAGCCCCACCACCTGCACCACCAGCAATAACTAGTGCCTCTATTGAAGTTGGAGCCTGCTCTACTGTTGGAGTAACCGAGCTACTTGCGCTACTTGCCGCCGATGTTCCAGCAATATTATGTGCTTTGACTGTAAATGTATAAGCAGTATCATTTGTTAAACCTGTAACTGTAGCAGTTGTTAATGTTGTTGATTTTTTAATATTTCCAGGATTTGAAATAATTGTATATCCTAAAATTGTTGATCCACCATTATCTGATGAAACATCAAATGATACAGTTGCTTGTGCATTTCCAGCAGTTGCAGTAACATTTGTTGGGGCGGATGGAACTGATATATTTGAATCTGTTGGAACTAAATTAGTTACATTTGACCAAGATGCTGAGCTACCGTCGGTTGTTAAATATTTACCTGAATTAGATGTTTGAGAAGGAAGGCTTATAATGCTTGTACTTCCGCCCAAAGAAACGGCGGACCCATTAATAGTAATACTAGAATTAGTTAAAGCATTATTAGGAATATTGGTTAATGTATTGTTAGCACCACTAATTGTCTTATTAGTTAATGTTTGTGTGCCATCTACTGTAAGCGCATCAGGCAGGGCGGAACCAACAACTTGCCACTGCGTTCCATCCCATACTCTAATTATTTTAGCCATTAGAAAGTTATACTCCCTGTGTTATTAAATTTATATATATGATTTCCTCCATCTGTTGTGTAAATTGGTGAACCAGTTGTTGAAGATGCTGTTTGAGTTGCGCTAATAATTACCACTCCAGATCCTCCACCTCCAGTAGGTCCCGTGTTCCAACCAGTAGAAGTACTTCCTGCACCACCACCACCGCTCCCAGTATTTGCACCAGCACTAGTAGCAACTAATCCATTTCTACCACCATTTCCAGCTCCACTACCACCGCCAACACCAGCAGTCCCAGTGCTATTTAATTGATAAGCAGCGCCACCGCCACCTGCGGCATAAGTTGTTGGTGTACCAGTAATTGAACTAGATGCTCCACCACCACCATTACCAGCAATATTTGTTCCTGTACCATTACCACCTGCGGCTCCAGATCCTCCACCTCCACCTCCACCATATGCGGTGCCACCAGAATTTCCGTTACCATTACCACCATTATTTCCTTGTGAGGGAGATGTACTTGGTGTATTACCAGAGCCTCCAGGGCCTGGATTAGTACTGCCAATTGCATATGCAGCGCCTCCACCTCCAGAGCCACCAGACAACGGGAAGCTTGCGTTATCTGATTCACCACCACCTGGACCACCGCCAGTAGAAGTTATTGTAGATAATGAAGAATCAATTCCTAAATTTCCTTGTGGTTTATTAAGTGCAAGGTTACCACCATAATTAGTAACACCAACTGCTGGACCACCGCCACCAACAGTTACTGTGTGGCTAGTGTTCATAGGCAAAGATAAACTGCCAGTTCTGAAACCGCCTGCTCCACCACCGCCAGCAAGGCCCCCAGATCCACCACCTGCTATTACTAAGTAATTAACATTTAATTCTTGAATTGCTGGAGTAATTGAACTACTTGCAGAACTTGCTGCGGATGTTCCATTAGCGTTTGTTGCAGTAATTGTAAAAGTATAAGAAGTATCGTTTGTTAAACCTGTAAATGTATAAGGCGAAGATGAGGCAGATTGTGTTGTAGTTGTACTTGCTGGGCTTGATGTAATTGAGTATCCTGTAATTGCAGAACCACCTGTGGCTCCTGCAGTAAAGGCCACAGATACCTGTGTATTTCCTGCAGTAACTGAATCAATTGTTGGGGCTTGAGGCACAGTAGTTGCAGTCACTGCAGTACTTGCAGATGAAGCAGCAGATGTGCCATATACGCTAGAAGCGGTGGCAGTAAAAGTATAAGATGTATTTGATTGCAAACCTGTTACAACAACAGGAGATGTTGATCCAGTATTATAATAAGAACCTGGAGAAGATGTAATTGTATATGTAGAACCTGGGATTGTCCCTACTGTAAATGCAACAGATGCTGAACCATTATTGTATGCCCGCCCAGTTCCTGTATTTGTAGCTACAACAGATGTTGGAACAGTTGGTGTTGCACCAATTGGAATCCAAAGAGAGCCGTCATAAAATTCTGGATAGCCTAATTGTGTATTCATGTACACATCGCCGTTTGCAGGCGAGGCAGGACGTGAAGCAGTATTCCCCCTCTTAACATGTCCATTAGCAGTTGTATTATGTGTATTAATTGCGGCGGTAACTTCGGCGTCAGTAGCTGCATCAGTATTGCCGCTAAATAAGTTTGCTATATCTCTGATTCTAGACATTAATTAACTCCATTAAATTAATTATTCTTCTTCTATGACTGGTGCTAAGAAGTTAATGCCATCGTATGTATAGTTTTGCCCCACATCTGCTGGACACTCAATAAATTGAGCAACTAGTTCAGCAGTAAAACACTCAGAAATATCTATACCAACTGGTGGTGTAAATACTTCCCATACTTTGTTATCTACGACTCTTGCATATTTCATATTACCACTCCACTACGACTAAGCCGTCGCCGCCTCTACCTGCAGGAGCATTATTAGTGTTTGCGCTTCCGCCACCTCCGCCAGCAATGCCACCATCGCCAGCCCTAGCAGAAAATGCGTTTCCGTTGTTTCCGACACCACCGCCACCACCAAAAACGCCACCACGACCAGCAGATACTCTCATTTGAGGATTGCCAGAGGCACCAATACCACCACCACCACCACCAGGACCACCGTTACCAGCAATGGCTGCAATATCAAATTCAGAGGAAGCTTGGAATAAAGTAATACCACCGCCACCGTGACCAGCAACAATATCTCCTAGAAATCTGCCATAATGTTGTTGTGCTGGCATATTATCTAAAGATACTACACCGACAGTGGGATTAATCATAAATGGTCTAGAAGTGCTTGCTGGGTAATTTTGAGAGTCTATGCGATTATTTGTTTTACCCATTTGCCCAGCAGTAAGTTTTCCAGGTCCACCATGCATATTGTGAGCACCACCAGCGCTTCCACCTCCGCCGTATCCTGAACTAGAAAAAGTTTCACCTGCATTATTAGTTCCACCACCAGGACCGCCAATACCACCACCACCGCAACCTACGCTTCCTTGGCTTTGTGCGCCACCTCCATTAAATCCGTCACCCCAAGGCCCCGCAGCACTACCTCCACCTGTGCCAGAGGCAAGGCTAGCGTTAACACAGTTGCCTCCACTACCGCCAGTTCTATTTATATCTCCACTGCTACCAGTACCACCAGAAGCACCAGAAAATGAATTACCATAGTTACCAGCAGCACCACCAGTTGCAGATGCAGCAGAACCAAAACTTGTTGTTCCGCCTGCTGTTGCTGCCACTCCGCCTGCTCCAATAGTTACAACATAACTTGCATTTGGAGATGTAATAACTTTTTCAGCATAACCTCCACCGCCACCACCGCCAGAACTGTTAGGGGAGCTAACTGGACCATAACCCCCACCGCCAGCACCCCACACTCTAATCTTAATTGCTTTTACTCCAGTAGGTGTGGTAAATGTACCGTTTTTAAAAAATGTTTGTATATTTCCACCACCAAAGATTGGATTATCAGTAGGTGTTAAATATCTATTATTTGGTTCATTTATTGTTAGACCCATTATTATTCCTCATATCCATATGCTTGAAATGATGTACTGCCTTGACTTGAACGCACCCATAAATATGGAGCATTTGTTGCATCTACAACTAAACCAGTTTTTTCTAAAGATGCTCCAATGGTACTAAGGTTTAAATTCCATATTATGTATTCACTTGCTACAATACCTGCTCCTGCAGCAGTAGCTGATGTTGAAGCAGCAACATCTACATAAGTACCACTTGCTGCTGTTCCTGTGTAAACTGCATTGACTGAAATACTTGCTACTTTAGTGGCAGGAACAGTGTAAAGTAGTGTCCAAGTATTAGCCGTTGGGACAGACTTTCCTAAGAATCCACTTGACATTTATTATCCTTTCATAAAATAGACTTTAGCATTACTTACTCCTGCACTAACTGTAGCCCAAGATGCTGCCGATCCATTTGTTGTTAAGTATTTACCAGTGTGTCCAGATTGTGATGGAACTACATATTGAGATGTAGTATCTAAAGAAACAGTTACTGCTCCGCTAGATCCTCCTCCACTTAATCCTGTTCCAGCTGTTACTGATTCAATATCTCCAGCAACTGCTGCCCAACTAGTTGCTGTTCCATTTGTTATTAAGTATTTACCAGAATTTCCCGTCTGAGACGGAACCGCTGTTAAAATTGCTGAATTAATTTCCGCCTGTGTATATGTATTTACCGAATTTAAATTAGTTACTGTTACTACCTCTACAATGTCGCCTGCTGCTGCCGCCGATAATAGTATTACCGCATTTCCTCCTGCTGTTATATAGTCCGTTGTCTTTAATAATAGAAGTCCATTGAAGTATACCTGCTCATATCCATCTATAAAAGATACTGAAGTTACAAAGTTTGTTTGTCCCGCCGTAGCTGTAAATGTATGCCGACGAATAATGTTTGGGTCAAATGAGTCTGACTCTGAATCTGATTCTATCCATATGTCGCCAATAGCGGGGGACGAAGGGGCATCTGCCTGATATTTAGCGCCTTGAACTAAAGATGATAAAGTGGTTGGGGTATAGGTAGATCCAGCTGATGAATATAATACTTGTCCAGCACTAGGTGAGGTTGTTGTTCCTGTTCCGCCGTATTGTGTTGCTAAATTTGTGTGGGAATCGACAGCATGATTTTGGGATAATAGAACGCCAGATGCGTTAGTTAAGCCATTAATAAACAGCTTATTTTTAACCTTAAAGTCTTTATCTGCCACAGGTTCACTCTCCCCTAGTTGGTTTATAGTTTAATTATAGCACTGATCTATTCTTTAGGCGCTTTACCCTTTGTTCCAAGGTCGGTGGTTTTAATAAGTTTTACTTGCCTATCTGATACAAATTTTTAAAAAGTTATGGTTCCTGAGCCATTATATTTATAAATATGTCTACCTTCTGAAGTAGTATATGTAGGAGATCCAGTAGTTGATACTGCTGGATTAGATGTGCTAAGAATTACTGTACCAGATCCTCCGCCTCCACCATGTGCAGACTGATTTGCTCCGTCGGCTCCAGATCCTCCGCCTCCGCCTCCACCAGTATTTATTTGACCATTTTGTCCATGAGTACTACTGTTATTAGCTCCATTTCCTCCACCATTGGTACCTCCAGAACTTGTACCTCCGCCTCCACCGCCTCCACCAAGAGTTAATGTTGATCCTGTTATATTAGTTACTGTACCGCTACCGCCAATTGATCCATTATTTGTTGATCCAGTACCAGCTCCACCAGAAACGTTTCCATTATAATTAGAATCAAAACCTTGGCCAGCGGATCCTGTTCTTCCACCAGTATATTGTCCGTCGCTACGATATCCAGAACCTCCGCCACAGCCACCATTTGCTGCAGAATCGTGTCCTCCTCCTTTACCTCCGCCTAAAGATACTATTTCATGAAAAGAAGAATTATGTCCATTTGTAATTGCTGCTGCTTGAGAATTTGGTCCGCCAGCTCCAACAACTATTGCATAAGTAATATTATTTGCAACAGTCATAGCTGCTTCTGCTGAAGATGCTCTTCCTGAATTACTTCCTGGAACATTTGATCTAAATCCGCCAGCTCCGCCGCCGCCGCCACGCTGATTAAATGACCATTGTCCTGTACCGCCAGATCCTCCTCCAGCTAAAACTACATATCTAACTGTTGTAGCGGCTAACGGCGTGACTGGACTACTTGCTGAACTTGCCGCCGAAGCTCCATTAGCGTTGGTTGCAGTCATTGTAAAAGTATATGATGTGCCATTTGTCAGACCTGTAAAAGTATAAGGAGAAGATGAGGCGGACTGTGTTGTAGTTGTACTGGCTGGGCTTGATGTTATTGAGTACTCTGTAATTGCTGAGCCACCAGTTGCGCCTGCGGTAAATGTAACAATTGCCTGTGCATTTCCTGAAGTAACTGAGTTAATAGTTGGATTTTGTGGCACAGTTGTCGCTGTAACTCCAGCAGAAGCTGTCGATGCAGCAGATGTGCCGTATGGACTAGTTGCTGTAGCTGTATAAGTATATTGCGTAGAAGATGCAAGACCTGTTACTGTAATTGGAGATGAGCCGCCTGTAAATGTAGATGGAGAAGTAGCTGGAGATGGAGTGACTATAAAACTTGATGGGGCCCCACCAGATGTTGATGGAGTAAATGCTACAGAAGCCTGCCCATTATTATAAGCCCGCCCTGATCCTTGATCAGTTGCAGTTACACCAGTTGGAATTCCTGGAGCGGCAGCAATTGCAAACCATCCAGATGATGTGTATTGTTCAAATATATTTGTATCAGTATTGTAATATAAATCTCCCACTGTTGGAGATGCTGGCCTATTTGCTGTTCCGCCCCTTTGATACGCAATTGCTTGTGCTACCCATGTTGTATTTGTTCCATCTGAAGCAAGAACTTTGTTAGTATTTCCCGCCTGGGACGGCAGTAAAGCATTTAAAGTATTAGTAGTAGAAGTTTGTCCTGTTCCACCCATGGAAACAGGTAAGGGTGACTGAATATCTAGTCCATTTTTTACTTTAAAGTCTTTATTAGCCATTAGAAAGTTATACTCCCTGATCCTGTAAATCTATAATACTTATATCCACCAGATTCTACAAAAGATGGTGATCCTGTTGTTGAAACAGCATTTGTATTTCCAGTAGATGGGTATCTTAATAAAACAATACCTGAACCTCCAGCAGCAGATGTGCCACCATTACCAGCACCACCTCCGCCACCACCAGTATTTGCTGTACCTGCACCTGCTAATTCTGAAGTATTATTTTCATTAGAGTCTGTACCAAATCCTCCGCCGCCATTACCTCCTAAAGTATTTCCAGCAGATGTACCGCCATATACAAGTCTAGCTCCAAGTGTGCCACCACCTCCGCCGCCTGCAAACCAATAAGTTCCAGAAACATTTTGTCCAGATGAAGTTGCTGATCCCCAAGCAGACCAGGTGCTTAACCCATTTCCACCATTACCAGCAGCACCAGATGAAGCATTAACTCCAACAGCGCCTGCTCCTCCTCCGCCACCACCAGCTAAACTGTAGCCTGAGTTATTATTTCCAAAACCAGAACCACCGTTATTTCCATAACCAATAGATCCTCCGCTATTTCCTTGTGTTTTTACTCCTCCAGCAATATTTGGTCCAACACCTCTACCAGCACCGCCTCCAGATCCACCATCCATGCCACTAGTTACACCTTCATCGCCACCTTTACCACCACCATTTGCTGTAATATTACTAAAAACACTATTGCTGCCAGTTGTACCTTTATTTCCACCACTACCAATTGTTACAGAATAAGAAGTTCCAGCTGTAACTGCAAATGAAGAATGATAACAAACTCCGCCTGCTCCTCCGCCGCCACCAGTAGAGTCTCCGCCGCCTCCTCCGCCTGCAATAACTAGTGCCTCTATTGAAGTTGGAGCCTGCTCTGCTGCTGGAGTAACCGAGCTACTTGCGCTACTTGCCGCCGATGTTCCATTTGCGTTTGTGGCAACTACAGTAAATGTGTAGGCTGTACCATTTGTCAGCCCTGTTACAACTAAAGGTGACGATGCACCTGATGCTGTAAAACTTCCTGGATTAGATGTGACAGTGTACCCAGTGATTGCTGATCCTCCAGTTGCACCTGCAGTAAAGGCAACAGATACCTGTGCATTTCCTGCAGTAACTGAATCAATTGTTGGGGCTTGCGGCACAGTAGTTGCTGTTACGCCTGATGAGGCGGATGAAGCAGACGATGTACCAAATTTACTAGAAGCAACTGCTGTATATGTGTATTGTGTACTTGATTGTAAACCTGTAATTGTAATTGGAGAATTAGATCCTGATGCTGTATAAGAACCAGGAGATGATGTTATTGTATAGGTGGTTCCTGCAAAGGTTCCTGCGCTAAATGCTACTGATGTTTGACCATTATTGTAAGCCCGCCCACTTCCTTGATTAGTTGCTACAACCGATGAAGGGCTTGAGGGTGGAACTACAGATGTCCACCCTGTTGATTCATAAATCTCTAAAACACCAGTTTCTGTATTTGAATAAAAATCTCCTACAGTTGGAGATGCAGGTCTACTTGCGGTATTACCACGACTTATATGTCCGTTACCTGCGGTGTTATGACTAGAAATAGCAGCAGCCGTTTCGGTGTCTGTTGCCAAAGATGTGGCGGTAGACAGAACGTTGGCGACATCCCTAGCTCTAGTCAATTAATTACTCTCCTGGTGTTATTTCAACCCAAGATGTTGTGTCTTCGTCCCAACGGTACATTTTTCCTTCTTCAACAGGCATTGGAGTTGGTGCATCCCAAAGACATGTCTCTTCATTTAGTACCCATGAATTAAAAGGTTTTGGCGGGATAAAAGCGTCCCGTCCTGAGTCGTATGAATATCCAGATCCTGCATAATTTTTTCTCAAAGGTGTTCCGCCATTAGAATGTACCCCTCCTGAAGTATTATATGAAGTCTGGATCCATGTTCCGCCTAGACCCAGTGTATTGGCTAAAAAATTCTGCCCATCAACTGCATCGGCGTCATTTACTACTAATACACGAGTGACAATATTATTCTCGTTAATTTCGGCAAAATGTGCCATTTTACTACCTCCTATATTTCTTTATATTTTACCATTTAATAAATCATAAGTCTATTAAATTTTATATTGGATATCTTATTATAACGATACCTGATGCACCCTTTCCACCAGTACCGCCACCGCCACCATCGCCACCGCCGCCACTTCCAGTATTAGCTGCACCACTACTTGCTGGATTTACTGCATCACCTCTTGGACCACCTGCACCTCCGCCACCTAAGCCGCCTGTACCAGCACCAGCATCCCAACCGCCTGCACCGCCACCACCAGCATAATAACCGTTAACACCTGTATCAGTAACAGATGCCCAAGACGACCAAGTATTTAATCCTGCGCCACCATTACCCGCATTACCACCTGCACCTCCACTAGTTGTACCAGCACTACCAGCACCGCCGCCACCACCACCAGGTGCAGTACCTGATGAACCAGTGCCAGTTCCACCAGAATTACCGTAGCCAGTTCCACCGTTGTTAGATGTTTGATTTGAGATTCCGCCAGCAGCACCTTGACCACCGCCACCGCCACCTGAACCACCTGTAGCACCAGCACCTTGAAATTTACCACCGTAGCCTCCGCCAAAGGCTTGTAATACATCAAAGAAAGAATTACTACCACTAGTTCCTGGGTCAGTGCCGCCTTGGACTCCACCAGTTCCACCAGAGCCAACAGTAACTGTATATGCTTGTGCTGTTAAAGAATTATTTGTCTTATAAATAATACCGCCAGCACCGCCGCCACCGCCCATATCTCCTCCTCCACCGCCACCGCCTGCTATTACTAAAGTATCAGCAGTTATTGATTGAGTTGGTGTAAATGTTCCAGAACCTAAAAATGTATGATACCAATAAGTATTATCTGTAGTTACTGTTCCACCTCTTGCTTTAGCTACATAGGAAGCTGTTGTATTAAATACTCCTGATGATGTAAATTTGTGCACCCAATATTGGCCATCTTGATAAACTTCGTTTCCACCTGATGCTCTTTGAGTTACTGAAGCATATTTTAAAATTACAATTCCTGATCCACCGTTTTTACCATAAACAACTTGACCTGCTCCTCCTGCTCCGCCGCCGCCTCCTCCAGTATTAGAGGTACCTGCACTAGCATTATCAGCAGCACTTAAATTACCCTGTCCACCACCGCCAGAACCACCTACGCCCCTATTTGCACTATTTGTACTTTCTGTACCACCACCGCCACCGCCCGCATAAGCTACAGAAGAACCTGTTATAGAAATTGTCACACCATTACCGCCAGAACCTGCAAATTCTGATCCTGCTGACCCACCACCGCCATTACCACCTACGGCTCCAGCACCTCCGCCACCGCCCGCACCTTTATATGGACCAGAAGGTTGACTACTTCCACCAGCATAGCCTTGATTTGTTGTAAAAGAACCTCCTGCACCATTACCATCTCTACGACCACCACCGCCAGATCCACCAGTAGCGCCAGAAGTAAAAGTTTCTCTATTGCCACCACGGCCACCACCAATTGATGTAATAGTACTAAATACTGAATTAGATCCGTTGGTAGAAAATATTGGATCTATGCCTCCTCCACTACCACCAGCACCAACAGTAACTGTGTATGAGGTGCTTGATGTTAAAGATAAAGCAGACTCTAAAGATCCACCGCCACCAGTTGCAGTAACTGTTGAGCGAAGTCCACCAGCACCGCCACCGCCTTCTCCACCGCCTCCACCTCCAGCTACAACTAGATAGTCAGCTAATAATATTGATAATGGCGTTACTGAATTACTTGCAGAACTTGCCACCGATGTTCCGTTAGCATTTGTAGCAGTGGCTATAAATGTGTAAGCAGTTTCATTTGTCAGCCCTGTTACAATTAACGGTGACGATGCACCTGATACTGTAAGATTTCCTGGATTTGATGTTACAGTATAAGATGTTATAGCAGATCCGCCTGTTGCACCTGCAGTAAATGCCACAGATACCTGTGCATCTCCTGCAGTAACTGAATTAATTGTAGGTGCCTGTGGCACAGTAGTCGCTGTAACTCCAGCAGAAGCTGTCGATGCAGCAGATGTGCCAAATGGACCTGCAGCAGTTACGGTATATGTATATTGAGTTGATGATTGTAATCCTGTTATTGTTAGGGGAGATGAAGCACCAGAAGCAGTATAAGAACCTGGGGAAGATGTTACTGTGTAAGATGTTGCTACACCGCCTGCCGCTGGTGTAAATGCGACAGATGCTTGACCATTATTATATGCCCGCCCACTTGGTTGATTCGTAGCGGTTACACCAGTTGGAATTCCTGGAGCGGTATTTGCATAAGCCCATCCACCATCATATACTTCAAATGCATTTAATTCTGTATTATAATATAAATCTCCATTTGAAGGAGATGCTGGTCTACTTGCAGTATTGCCTCTTTTTACATGTCCATTTGCAGATGTATTATGTGTAGCAATAGCGGCGGTAACTTCGGCGTCGGTAGCTCCAGAAGTTGCCTTAGAAAATAAATCCGCTATGGATCTTGCAAATGACATTTAACTCCTTTATGATAACAGAAGTTTTGCTTGCTCTTCTGTAATACCCAGTTGTGCTAGTACTTGTGCTTTGGCTTCCGCCTTTGCTTTTGTTTTGGCTTCTAATGCTTCTAAATCAATTACAGGTTCTTTTGGTAAATCTTGCAATTCCCAAGCATCATTAACAAAAACTGCAACTTTACCTTCTGTTGCTTTTGGCGCAACAATTTCCGTAGCGTGTGCTGGTATTAAATAAACGCCTGGTTCTAATGGGCTTTCATCGGCTAAACTTTCGCCAACAAAATATCCGTTTTCTGAATTATAATTATAAATTTTCATTTTTCTCCTTAGAATTTAATGCAGGCCAGTAATGCAATATTTTGTGGTCTAAATGTTGAATAGCTTGCGCCATCATTGTATTGAAATGGTGTAGTCTGCCGATTGCCAATCTGACCTGAAGGATATGAGCTATCTATTTCATTAAATTGAATTGCACCTCCACTTTGTGCTACACCTGAAGCAGTTTGCACTGTTCCAAATGTTCTTCCACTATCTCTACCAACTCCTGGACCAACATCATCTGCCCAACCTCTAGGAAAATATCCTCTTAAATCTGGAACATTAAAAGTGGTTGACCCATCTCCAACACCAAAAGTTGTTCCAATTGCAGTAAATAAACTTGCGTAAGCTGAACGAGAAATTTCTGCACCATTGGCTTTTAAAAATCCAGTTGGTGCGGAGTTTGCTGCATAATAAATTACTGTTCCAGCGGGAGTACCACTAGCAGTAGCCCAACTTGGCACCCCGCCACTGACTGTGAGCACCTGTCCAGCGCTGCCAATGCCGAGTCTATCTGGTGTATTTGCGGCGGAGGCATAAATAATATCTCCAGTATTAGTAATTACATTTTTATCAATGTATTGATGAGTATGTTCTCCTGGCCCAACTGGAATCCAGGTGTCTGTTTGTGCATCATATACATATGCTGGTTTACTGTTAGACCCTATTGTTGGCATTAGTTACCTCCTAGTCCCAGTGCGGTTAAATCTTCTACTGTTAGACCTAACGCTGTTAATTTGGCTTGTGCTGCTGCTTTGGCTTCTGCCTTTGCTTCCGCTTCGGCTATTTCATCTGCCTTTACCTGTTCTATTGCATCATTAATTTCAGCCTCAGTAGGAGCATCTCCCTCAAGCACATCCCATTTAATTGTTGAATAGTCATTATTTATAATAACAAATTCAGAATTGGGTTTTAATTTTCTAATTGCTTTTACTAAGTCATTATTCATTATGCACCTATTTCCATCATAATAATTACTGAAGTTTGAGCATTTTCATTTTGAAAATTAACACTTTGATTATTTGCAGTTGAGTTTGTTTGTGCTTGTAATTTATAAGTAACTTGACTTGTTGTTGCAGGACTATCTAGATAAACAAGATTATTTACTGCTCTTAATTGCTGTAGATTTCCAAATCTCCATAATTCATTATTGTTTGGTGTTGGTGTATAAATAAATGAAAATGAACCGCCACCAATATTTCTAGCTAATTTCCATCCCATTGCAAAAGTACCAGAATCTGGACTATTAAAGACACCAAAACCTTGAGTAGCCATAACTAATATCTTAGATGATGCAGATGATGGAGTAATTGAACCACTTAAGCCAGTGTCATTGTAACTTGTACTGGCTATGCTTACATAAGTCGAAGTAGTTGCTTGCACCACCTGTAATACTTTTCCGCCACCAGCTGGTGCAGACCATACTGGCAAACCGCCGCTGACTGTGAGCACATTTCCAGTGCTACCAATTCCTAACCTAGCAGGTGTGTTAGCAGCAGATGCGTAGTAAATATCACCTGTAGTAGTTAATGTTGATTTTTCTACAAATGCTGTGGTTGCTGCAGTACCATCTGTATCTAACCATAATTGACCTTCTGTTGGAGAAGATGGGGCTGTATCTTGTGCTGATCCGCCAGCAATTGTTGCGCTTCCGCCAAGAGCTACGGCTGAACCATTAATTGTAATGCTTGAATTTGTTAATTTATCATTTGCTATAGATCCTGCTAATTGAGCATTTGTAATTGTTCCAGTTAATTTAGTGGTAGCTAAAGATGTGATTTGACTATTTGTAACCTCTCCTGTAATTGATGCAGCAGGAACTGAAGCTACGCTAAAATTATTATAGCAATTTATCTGAACAAAATCTCCTGCTGTTAATGCAGATAAACTTGTAATTGATGTGCCATTTGTAGCTGTATAGTCATCTCCTCTTACTAGAAGAATACCGTTTAAGTATACCTGTTCTTGTCCAGGTGTGTATGAGAGGGCTTGTGATGCATTATCGTATCCTGAAAGACTTGTTTCTCCGCCTGCCGCTGTTTTTCTCCAGATGAGGCTTGTTAACACGCCATTAGCGGGTGGGTATTGATCTATCATGAAACCTCAACTCCTGATATATGAAATTTAACATCTATGCTCGTAGCAAATCCTGCCAGGATCTTTGTTGCTGCAATTACAGTTTTTGGTTGCAAAGTAATTACTGTATTTGCAGAAATTGGGACGGTAGGCAGAATATTAATACCATCTACTGTCATTGTAACATATTGTTGATTTGCAGACGTAT
>Ga0194115_10003821_pt1 | contig 16657 bp, 15 predicted proteins | sample TA2MahsurfametaG_3_FD_148656 | JGI IMG/M metagenome (GOLD analysis project Ga0194115, IMG submission 148656) | Freshwater microbial communities from Lake Tanganyika, Tanzania - TA2015002 Mahale S4 surface | ecosystem: Environmental > Aquatic > Freshwater > Lake | place: Tanzania: Lake...
GTACGTTCTGAGCCATGATCAAACTCTCAAGTTTAATAACGGCGTACACAAGCTTTTAATGTGTTTAAATAAATTTAAACACGGCGTACAAAATAGTTTGTACAGTTAATAAAAGCATGTACGACAAATTTTTTTTACAAAATAGCCGTCCACGCTTCTCTTCCAATAAACAATTTCAAAGAGCTCGACACAGTCCATAAGGCAAGTGCGCTTTCGTAACTGCATACATTTTTATTATTTTGCTCCTAAATACTAATTATTCAGAGCAAGGAAAACCGTATTTAATAGTAAATATAAAGTAAGTCAATGTGAGTTAAGCTTGAAAAATAGCCTTTTTTTAAAAAATCTTAAAATAAGCAGTAAAATACTGCAACTTTAAATTGACTCAAAATGATGACTTAAAAAAAAGCATAATATATGAAAGTTCCGTGATTAGAACAGTTCTAGCTTATAAATCCATAGTTTTCTTTTTAATAATACCAACTCTAATTATTTTCTTTTTTATCATTAAAGTTTTTGAAAATATTGAAACAGAGAAAAATGAAGTAAATATTTATTCAGAAAATATCTTATCCATACAAAAATTTTTCCTAGGACAATTCAGTGACATAGATTCAAAAATTGAACCAATTATAAAAAAAGGTGATTCAATACAAAAAATATTATCAGACTATAGAGTAAACCCATCTGATATTAATGCAGTATCAAACCTTTTAAGACGAGATTATAATCAGCCTCTTCGACCAGACCACAAGTTATCAGTAATTTTAAGTAGAGAGAAAAGCGGTATTTCAATATCAAGGCTTACATTTGCCGTAGATAACATTACTTCAATACATATTTACTTGAATAAAGATAGAGTATTTGAGTCAAAAATAGTTGCAAAAATACTCACAAAAAAAAATCATTATGTAGAAACCACCATTGATAGAAGTCTTTATGGATCAACAAAAGACTCTGGAATTGAAAATAGTATTGTTACACGTTTTGCAAGGCTTTATGGATTTGAATTTGATTTTCAAAGAGACTTAAGAAAAAATGATAAGATTAAAATTCTTTACGAACGTTATTTAGATGACGATGGTATTTCACAAAAAACAGGTAATATTATTTTCAGCCAAATTATCGGGCAGGAAAAAAATATTAGCCTTTATCGTTATGAAGCTTCTGATGGAAAAACTGGGTATTACACAACCGAAGGAAAAAGTATTGAAAAAACTTTAATGCGAACACCAATCAATGGTGCAAAACTTTCGTCAAGATTTGGATTTAGAATTCATCCGATTTTAGGATTTAATGCAATGCATCAAGGAACAGATTTTGCAGCACCAGTTGGAACTCCCATAATGGCATCTGGAAATGGTATAATTGAATTTGCCGGATGGAAAGGAGGTTATGGAAAATTTATAACAATACGACATAATTCAGAATATAAAACCAACTACGCTCACCTATCAGATTATGCAATAGGAATGAGAAAAGGTACAAAAGTTCAGCAAGGACAGATTATTGGCTATGTTGGTTCTACTGGAAGTTCTACAGGACCTCATTTGCACTACGAGATAGAAGTGAATGGGAAAAAAGTAAATTCGCAGACCTTAAAACTACCTGATGCGTTACCACTTGAGGGTAATAATAAACTTATTTTTGAAACACAAAAAAGAAATATTGAAATTTTAATTACTGATATTTTAAAAAGGAAATAGCTAATTTTAAAATACAAAAATAAATTAAGTAAAATATTATTATAATAAGAATATGAGTTCATTATTAATAAAATTATTTAAAACTAAACTAAGATTTAAAAAACCCAAAAATAAATCATTTTTAATATACGATTATGCATCATTCCTTAAAGGAACGTATAAATTTCTTTTCAAAAAAAAAAACGTAGGTATTCTTTATTCAAGAGGAGAGGAGTTAAACATTTATGTTCTAATTTTAACAATTTTTAAAAAAGGTTTGAAAAATTTAATACTCAATTACAAAAAAACTTATTTAGAACTAGTTAAACCCAAGATTATTTTTACTTCAATTGATCATGATCCAATGTTTTTTGCATTAAAAATTATTTATCCTAATGCGAAATACATATCTGATCAACATGGTTTCTCAAAAGTAGTTGGTTACAAATGGCCTCATTCATTTTTTTTTAGATGCAAGTCTTTAGCAAAAAAATTAGGTCAAAAAAAATTGAAGGCTGATATTATTTTTGTATTTAATGAGTATGAAAAATTATGGATGTCAAAAATTATTGACTCAAAATTTTATATTTTAGGAAATACTGTAAATAATTACTATAATTTCAAAAAAAATAAAAAAAAAAAGAAAGAAATTCTTTTTATTTCTCTTGGTCTTTATAAAAAAAGATTAAAAGTCGATAAAAAAGTTTTTAACAACACATATAAAATTTGTAAAAAAAATAATTTTAAATTGTCATTATTATCTAGGCATAACTCAAAATTTGAAAAAAAGTACAGAGAAATTTTTAAAACTGGAAAATGGTTGTATATACCAATAAAAAGCAAAACATCATCTTACGAAGCAATTAATAATCACAATTTAATTTTAAGTACTGGATCTAGCTTAGGATTTGAAGCGTTAAGTAAGGATAAGAAATGTATTTTTTTTTTAAATTCTTTTGTAAAAAAAATACTAAATTGGAGATTTAATAATGAAGGTTTTTTTTGGACATCTTGTTTAAATGAAAAAGGCATTGAGAAAATAATTTTAAGAGTAAAAAATTCGAAGTTAGATTTTTGGAAAAAAACTTCAAAAAAGCTAGCAAATAATATGCTTGCTTACGATAAAAATAATATATTAAAAAAAAAAATTATTAAAAGAATTGTTTACTCTTAGTTTTTTAACAACAGCTCAACTTTTTTTATATCCGATTTATAATTAACAGCGCAGGTTTCCTGACTAAATCTTACGATTTTAATTTTAGTATCAAGATCAAAAAATCTGTATATTTCAATATCTTTAATATTTTCGTGCTCTTTTTTTTTAGGTTTAGAAAAATAAAAAAATTTTTCTAGACTTTTTATTTTTATTTTCCCTTCATCTAAAAATTCTGATGCATTAACATAACTCTAATTTTTATGTTATGTGGAATATTTATTTCATCTAAATAAGTTTTTTCTGTATATATCGTAAAACCTTTATTAATTTTTTTTCTATTAAGAAATCTAAAGCATTACTTACAATATTTAATTTTGAATTTTGATATAATTTTTAAATATTAATTAATTAATTTTTTTTAAAAAAATAATTGTTGTAATAACTTCTGTCTCTTAATGTACAATCAATTAAATTTATGACGTCGATATAAAAAAAAGAGATGTCTACTTACTTGATAGAATTTTCAGCTTCACCTTCTGAGACATCTTTTGTAACTTCTTGATCATCTAAATCAATTCCTGGTATCTTATTTATAATTGAAACTTGTTCATCATTTGAATTTGTTGAATTTAAACCATCATGAACTGGTATCAATCTTGTAAAATGATCAGCATGCTGAAAATAATTTTCTGCTGCAATTCTATCTCCCTGAGCTAAGGCCTCTCTTGCAAGAATATTATATTTTTCTGCTAGTCTTCCAGCATTATGTACAAATCTTCCATTTCCTCTAAATCCTGAATGATTAGATGATGGGTTTGAAGAATGATTTTGACTCATACCAGAGCTATTTGAATAAAATCCTAAATGTCTTCTTCTTCTAAAATCATTATTACTTCTATGTCTGGGCCTTTTATCGAATGGCTTCATTATTTTTTTTATTTAAAAATTAAGTTAATTTTTAAAATTTATTTAATTTAATTTTAACTTTAAATGTTAAGAGAAGTGTTAAACTTGTCATATATTCTTTTCACTGTCAACATAAGAGAGGAAAACTTACTTGTTGTAGAGACTAAATAGCTTTCATAGGGTTTAAATGGCCAATAATCATTATATTTCAAGTTTTTTTATTGTTTTTATAAAAATATTTATTCTGTTTCTAAGAGATCTTTCCTTTTCATTTACATAAATAGGTATTGCCACAGATCTTGAAAGCAAATCATCAGATTTTTTAAACCGTATATGGAGTTTTTTTTTTGAAAGTAAAAATATATGCTTCCAATACTTGGCAAAATGCCATTGAATTGCATCAGGTACATTTTTAGTAACTAATCCATATGAATTAATTAATCTTACAAATCTTGATGCTAAAGGTTTACTTCTTAAATTAAATATTAAACAATCGTACAGAGGGGTGCAATTATCTGGAATTTCTCTAAATTTAACTCCTTTAAATTTTTTTAACGAGTTAAAAATTTTTTCATAATTATTTTTATTTTTTTTTACAATATACTTGACTTTTTTAAGTTGTGCCAAACCTATCGCGGCATTCAGTTCAGTGGTTCTAAAGTTAAAACCATAAATTCTTGCAGTATCTCTGCCTCTAGAAAACTTTGGATTGTTTTGATGTCCATGATCTTTATATTCTTTACAGAGTTGATAATATTTTTTATTATTGGTAGTAATCATTCCCCCTTCTCCAGTAGTAATAGTTTTTCCAGTATCAAAACTCCAAGTGCAAATGTCAAATTGATTACCTAACATATTTTCTCTCCACTTAGCTCCTAGTGCTTCACAATTATCATCGATAACTACTATTTTTTTTTTATTTGCTATTTTTTTGATTTCATCAACTTGGCAAGATACACCAAGCATATGTACTGGAATTATAGCCTTGGTCTTATTTGTAATTTTTTTTTTCAGATCAATTGGGCACATATTTAATGTTTCATTTATCTGAGTAATAATAGGCTTTGCACCTATATCTAAAATAGCTTCAACAGTTGCAATAAATGTAAAAGCTTGAGTGATAACCTCATCACCCCTTTTCACTCCTGCAGCTACTAAAGCAATTTTTATAGCTGCTGTGCCTGAAGAAACAGCTACCGCGTATTTTGATCCTATTAAATTCGAAAAAGTTTTTTCAAAATTTGTAACATTGTTAGAATTATAAAAACCTATTCTTTTTTTTTTTTTTTTTTTTTTATTTCATTAAATAGATTATTTACTCTCCTCTTTTCTTCTGCAGATATTAATTCAAAACCTGGCATTTTTATAATTTATCTACGATACTTGTAACAAAATTTTTTATATTACGATCATTTAACTTACAAGGGTTAAGAAAATTTATATTTTTTTTATTTTTTTTATAAACCTGATAAAGGTTTATTTTTAAATCTTCTTTAGTTTTTTTTATTAATTTTTTTTTTTTATAGTATTTTTTTAATAAATTATCGAACTTTATTATATATTTTTTAACATCAATTTTTTCTGAGATAGATTGATAAATGTTTCTTTTAATTTTATAATTTTCCTTAAAAATTTCATTAGCAGAGATACCATAACCAATTGCTTGAGGTATTGAGTAATTTACCGATAAATAATAGCTACCTAGACCACCTATACCTCCTCCTACATTAGATAATGCTATCATAGAATAAATACCTGATAATTGTAATTTCATATAATTCTCTAATCCATTATGATTGTTTAGAATCTTAAAAAAGGATTCAATAACCAATTCAAATGATTGTTTAGAAAAAAATCTTGAAATTAGATTTGCTTTTTTTGAATAAAATGTCTCAATCGATCTTACAAAAACAGAATATGCTGAATAAAAAATAATTCTTTTTGGAAGTTTTTTAATTAACTCTGGAACTAAAATTCCAAGCGATGGATAGTTTTTGCTATAGTTTATCCCAAGCTTAATCTTATTATGATCATCTGTAAAAACTGCATTAAAAACAACTTCAGATCCAGTATTAAAAGTTGAAGGTATTGCAATCACAGGGAGTGGTTTATTTAGATTTTTTGGAAAGCCCCTAAAACTAATGGGCTCATAATTATTTTTTAGTGTGATTGCGAGACCTTTTGCGAAATCGATAGTACTTCCTCCTCCAATTGCTACAATAACATCTTTTTTTCCCCTATAATATTTAGTCTTTATTTTTAGAAGTTCATATGTCGGTTCAGGTTTAAAATGAGTTTTTTCAATATCAAGATACTTATATTTTTTTTTTAAAATAGATAATAGTTTAGTGATTAATTTAAATTTATAAATACTGTGATCAACTAGAATTATAGGCTTGAGTTTTTTTTCAATTTTAAGATAATTCAATAAATAAGATATAAAATCTTTTCCAGAATATATATTAAAATTAATTTTAAAGTTATAACTCAATTTTTTAGTTTTTTTATTAAACTCAAATCAAAACTATCATCTAGCTCTAGCGAATTTAATTTATTTAATATTATATAGTGGCTTTTTATAGCCACTAACCTTGAAGTTTGTAAAAAGTTTTTAGTATTCCTAATATAAATTGAACCATTAATAAAAAAATATTTTTTATAATTTTGTCTATTAAGTTCTGTTTTTTTAAAAACAAAATAATTTTTTTTTAAATCTATAATTTCATGACAGTTATTTACAGTCTCACTTATTGAAACTAAGCTTTTGGATCTTTTTCTATTAAATTTCATAATTGCTTCATCTATATCTTTATTACTTCTAAATAAGGAAGTTGGTTGAAGTAAAATAAAATTCTTAGGTAAATATCCTTGATATTTTTTAAACCAAAAAAGTAAATGTTTAACAACATCGGACATTTTTGAACTCGAAGTAGATAAATTTTTAGGTCTTATAAAAGGTACTTTAATATTATATTTTTTTGACAGTTTAATTATCTTAAGGTCATCAGTTGAGACTAAAATTTCATCTATATATTTGCTATTTTTTGCATTAATAAAAGTGTATTCGATAACTTTTTTTCCATTTAAAGTAATTAAATGTTTATTTTTTATACCTACAGAGTTTTTTCTTGCTGGAATAATTGCAAGAAGATTTATTTTCATTAACAATTTATTGTGTTAATTTTTTCCAAGATCCAAAGTCTTTCCATTTATCTTTTTCAACAAAGAATAGTCCAATTCTTTTTCTTGTATTTAATAGATTTTTAATTAAATCTGTAACATCAAAATATTTATTTGGGGGAATAAAATCTAACGCTTTTTTATTAATAATATAAAATCCAGTGTTAATTAAAAATTCTTTTTTCGGTTTTTCAATAAAATTTAGACCATTTTTTTTGTTCTTTTCAAAAATACCATAGTCAATAACTAAATTATCAACTGCAACAACCGCGGTTATAAGATTTTGTTTTTCTAAGTGATAATTAATAAAATTATTACAGTCTAAATCTATATAAGTATCACAATTTGTTAAAATAAAATCATTACTAATATTTTTTATTTTTTTTACAGCACCTATTGTTCCTAAAGGTTTATTTTCTGCAACAAAATTTAATCGATTTTTTCTTTTTTTATTTAAAAAATATTTTTTTAAAATATTAGATTTAACTCCTGTAGTTATCCAAAAATTCTTAAAAAATTGTAACTCAAAAAAATTTATTATTTCTTCCAAAATTGTCCATTGCTTAAAAGGAAATAAGGCTTTAGGAAAAATTTCTGTAAATGGTTTCATTCTTGTTCCTTTACCTCCTGCCATAATTACAACTGAATAATTATTATTTATTTTTTTTGATAATAAATCTTTTAGAAAAAAAATCTTGACTATTTTTTTTTGATTATCAATTACAGGTAAGATATTTATACTTTTTAAAAGCATAATTCTTTCAACTTCTTGATTTTTCTTTTTGTGATTTTTTTTTAAAAAAATAAATTTTTTATTTATAAATTTTTCAATACTATGATTAAGGTTTATTTCTCTAATTGATAATCTTCTTATATCGCCATCGGTTAAAATACCTAAAACTTTTTTTTTTTTAATTACAACTAATGAATTATAACCATTATTTTCAAGCTTTATTAGGCATTCTTTTAAAGTTAATTCACAATCAACAATTACATTTTTATACAAGCTCATCTAAAGTTTAATATTTATTTATTTAACTGGAGAATTAACTCTAATTAGTTGATTAAAATTCATAATTAAGTCACATATATATTTAATTTCTTTTGATGTGAAGTTATGACCAAAATAATAGCTGAAGCAGGTGTAAATCATAATGGGGATTTAAAAAAAGCCTTGAAACTTGTAGCGCAAGCTAAAAATAGTGGGGCAGATTATATCAAATTTCAGATTTACAATAGACACGAGCAAATCTCAAAATATGCGAATACAGCTTCATACCAAAAAAAAAATACAAAAAATTCCAAAATGTTAAAAATGGCAAGTGCTTATGATTTAAAACTTCAAGATCATAAAATTATAAAAAAATTTTCAGAAAAAGTAGGTATTAAATATTTAGCTTCTTGTTTTGATATTGATTCAGTAAAATTTTACAAAAAAAACTTAAATAATAATGAAATTAAGATTGCTTCGGGGGAAATTACTAACCTTGAATTACTTAAATTTATAAAGAAAAAATTTAAAAAGATTTTTTTAAGCACTGGGATGAGTTCTTTTAGAGAAATTAAAAGAGCTGTAAGCAAATTACAAACAAAAGAAAATGAAATAATTATTTTTCATTGTATCTCTCTTTATCCTGCGCAAAATAAAGATTTAAACTTAAATTTTATAAAAACTTTAAAACAAAAATTTAAAAGACAAATAGGGTTTAGTGATCATACTAAAAACTATCATGCCGCTCAATTAGCTGTGGCATGTGGAGCGTCATATTTAGAAAAACATATAACTTTATCTAACAAAATGCCAGGGCCAGATCATAAAGCTTCATTTAGTCCAAAAAAAATGAAACATTTTATTAACTCAATTAAAAAAGTTGATCAGATTTTAGGTAGTTACAAAAAAACTTTAAACAATAATGAACTTCAAATGATCAAATATGCTAGAAGAGGAATTGTTGCGAAAAGAAATTTATCAAAAGGATCAATTATAAATAAAAAAAATTTTACATTTAAAAGACCCTGCGTAGGGATTCCTTGCGAAAGTTTTTATAAATATCACAATAAGATAATAACTAAAAATATTTTATATGATCAGAATCTTTGTTTAACTCATTTAAAATGAGTATGAAAAAAAAAATTGCAATATTTTCAACTTCACGGTCTGACTTTGGAATTTTATCACCACTAATAGATGAATTAAAAAAAAATAATTCTTTTAAAATTTTTTTATTTGTTGGTGGTGACCATTTTTTATATAAAAAAAGTCTTAAGAATTTAATTGAAAATTTCAAAGTGAATGCAGGTTTTGATTATCTTTCAAAAAATTTTATTTTTAATTATAAAGAGTTTTCAAAATCAACAGCTATAATTAATATTCAATTAAAAAAAATTTTTAAAAGTTATGATTTCAATTACACTCTTATTTTAGGTGATAGATATGAACTTATTCCAATAATTCATCATTCTATTATTTTAAATAAAAAAATAATTCATATTGGGGGTGGAGAAATAACCGAAGGTGCTATTGATAATAAAATTAGGTATATGATCTCCTCAATTGCAGACTATCAATTTACCATGCACATTAACTATAAAAATAATTTAATAGAAAATAGATCAATTAATCAAAAGATATATAATGTAGGATATTTAGGAATCGATAACATTAAAAAAATTAATTTCAAAAAAAAAGAAGACATTTTAAGAAAATACAAAATTAATATAAAAAAAAAATTTGTAATGTTCACTTATCATCCGAGTATTTCTGATATCAATGCCAAGACCATCAGAGTTTTAAAAAGTATTTTAAGATTTATCCTTATGCAAAAATATCAAATTATAGTTTCTTTTCCAGGGGTTGAGTTAGAAAATTATAAAATTAAAAATTTGATATTAGATTTTAAAAATACAAGAGACTTATTTATATTTCCTAACATAGGTTTTAACGATTATAATAATCTTCTTAAATATTCAGATTTTGTTTTTGGAAATTCTTCGAGCGGTATCATTGAAGCTCCATTTTATAAAATACCTTCAATAAATATTGGTGATCGTCAAAAAGGAAGAATAAGGCATCTTAGTGTCATAGATTGTGATTTAAATCTTATAAATTTTAAAAAAAAATTAAAAATATTAAAAAAAAAAAGTTTTAATTTTCAGTTGAAAAAAATGAATTATAAATTTGGCGAAGGAAAAACTGCAAAAAAAATAATAAAATATCTTTTAAATTGAAAAAAATTATTTTCTTAGGCAATAGGGAAGAAACGTTAAATTTATTATATCTTTTTTTTGACGTCTCTTTAGTTGTTACAAATAATCAATCCCGTGTTCACAAAAATTTGAAGAAGAAAATTTTAATTATTAATTCAAAAAATAAAAAAAAAATATTTAAAATTTTAACAAAATCTAAAGCTGAAATTATAGTTTCGGCTGGTTTTCCTTTTTTAATACCTGAGTATGTTCTAAAAAAATTTAAAATTAATATTAATTGTCATCCTGGTAAACTTCCAGAGTATAAAGGCTTCAAATCAATTGATTATGCATACTCTAATAAAGATGTAAAATTTTATTCAACGATACATCATATGAATGAAAAAATCGATTGTGGAAAAAAAATACTTGATTTAAATTTTAACGCAAAAAATTTAGATTTGCATCAGATTAAGCAAATATATTTTAGTTTTTTTGAGCCATATACTTTATTTTTAGCTCTTAAAAAAATCAAATTAATATAAAAATTTTTTTATAGTTTTTATGAAAATTAAAAGAATGAAAAAATATATTGGTGGTCAATTAGGCTACGATAATCTCATTTCACCTAAATCAAATTTATTAAAAAATACGCAACTTTTCACAAACGGTAGATCTGCTTTATTTTTTATACTTAAAAATATTAAAAGTAAAATTAATAAAGTTTATGTTCCTTCATATTTATGCGAGAGTATTTTGCAACCAATAAAAAAACTAGGTATCAAATTTATATTTTATGAGATTAGAAATAATCTTAATTTTAAAATTCCTAAAGAAAAAAAATCTGCAATAATTATTTTAAATTATTTTGGCCTAGAAAATAGAAGTGTTGAAAATATTTCCAACGATTATAAAAAAAATATTTATTACATATACGATTGTACGCATAATATATTTAATAAATATGATAATTTTAAAGTTTTTAACAAAAAAAACATATTTAGATTTGCATCTATTAGGAAATATATTCCATTTCCTGTAGGTGCAATATGTAATTTAGATTATGTTAATTTAAAAAAAATAAAAAAAAAAAATAAAAAAATATTAAAAATATTTAATAAATTAATAAATAAAAATAAATATTTTAATAATTCAAAAAAAAACATTTTCTATGAAAATCAATTGCTTAACGAACAAGATAGATATAAGTTATATGAAAATAGAACCATATTTAAAAACAAATTGCCGGAGGATATTGAGAATAAAATTAAAAAGTATAATTTAAAAAGAATTTTATTTATAAGAAATAATAACTACAATTTTTTGAAAAAAAAATTAGAAAAAAAAGTTAAAATTGTAAGTAAAAATACATGCTATCCCCTTTATTTAACAATATTTTTAATTAAAGATAATAAAAAAAAAGTTTTTAATTATCTTTCTAAGCAAGGAATTTTTTCTGTAAATTTGTGGCCCATTCCTAAGGAGGTTAATAGAAATAATTTTAAATACACTTTCGCTTTGAACAAAATGCTGATTTCTTTTCCTATAGATCATCGTTATAACTTAAAAGATATGGAGTATATGGCTTCTAATATTCTAAAGTCGTTAAAATTGTGAATTTTTATAAATATTAAAAATTTGAATGTGCAGGGGCAACAAAATTATCTAATAAATATTAATTTAAATATTATCATTTTTATAAAAATGAATTTTACAAGTTATATTTTAGAGTGCGAGATTGACTTAAAAAAAATTTTATTTAATGAAAATATATTTTTAAATTTATTAAAAATTAAAAAAACTGACCTTGATATTAATTATTGTGCAGAATATTTGTTTCTCAACTCTTTTAATAAGGATGTGTTTATAATTTATTATATTTTTCAAAAAGAAAAAGAATTTTGGGTAAATATATTTTATAAAAGTAAAATTAAGTTGAAAAATTATAATCTTGGAGAATATTATGATATCGAAACTCCTTATGGATATGGTGGCCCAATATCAAATTCAAAATCCTTAAAATTCTTGAATTTTGCAAGAATAAATTTTGATAATTGGTGTCAAAAAAAAAATATTGTGTGCGAATTAATAAGATTCAATCCTTTTCTAAAAAACCATCATAATATTTCTAATAAAAATGGTGTCGAAATTATGCCTATAAAAAAATTAGCTCTTGTTAAGAATGTTGATAATATTTCTTTATTTTTTTTTGATCAAAAAACTCGAAATATGATAAAAAAAAATTCTTCTAGTAATATTAATTTTCAAGTTTACGATAAATCAAATATCAACGAAGGTTTATTATATAAATTTTATGAAAATTACACAAACAGTTTGTTAATAAAAAAAGCAAAAAAATTTTATTTTTTTCCTTGGAATTATTTTTTAAATTTAAAGAAATTAATTTTTAAAGATAATGCCTTTTTAGTTATGGCAAATGATTTTATAAGCAAAGATTATCTTTGCGGGGCAATTTTTTTAAAAAATAATACCAATTGTTATTATCACCTTTCTTTTCAAAAAAAAGTTTCAGGGTTAATGAACTCTTTATTATTTTTTTTTTATAATCAATCACAAAAAAAAAACATCAAGAATATTATGTTGGGAGGGGGATTAACTAATGATGAAAATGATACTTTATTTAAATTTAAGGAAAAAATGTCAAATTTTTCTTTAGATTTCTATATTGGGACTAAAATTCATAATTACAAGATTTATAATCGCATAATAAATTATTTTAAATTGACGTCTATACCCTCTAAGTTGCTTTTTTATAAATATAATGATTAAAAATTTTTTATTTCTAAGATATATTATGTTTTTTATAGGGAGGATTATATATTTTTTTTTTATTAATGTAGCCTATAACGTTTTTTTTTTTTTAAAGCCTAGTCTCTCGATTAAATCAAGGGTATCACTTAGACCAGCAATTTTTTTCAGTTTATTTACATATTTTTACCGTCTCATTGTATTATTCTATCAGTATTTAAGTATCTATACGTGGCCTATAATAACCACCTAGCAAAACTAAAATTATCTTTTTCATATTATAAAAATTTATAATTAAAAATAAAAAGCACTACTTGGTAAATTAATACATGAAGCATAAATAGTATTTGCTTGATCAAGACTCATTCGTGGCATTGATTTAAAATGACTTAGTTTATGTAAAGGTCTCCAAACTGGTCTTAAATAAATTTTATTTTTATGTGCAATAGTTAATATTTCTTTTTTTGTTTTTATAGATAAATTTTTTATAAAAATTGTATTTAACCAGTTGTTACTTTTTGAATTAATTGGGTTTTTAATAATCATGATATTTGCATTTTTTGAAAATTCTGAGCAGTATTTTAAAAATAATTTTCTTTTTGATTTAAGAAATTTATTTAAATTTTCCATTTGAGCGCATCCTAATGCTGCATTTATATTAGACATTCTAAAATTATATCCGACAGCATCATGTATGTATTCATAGGCATGGCTAACTTTTGCTGTGGTTGATAAATGTTTTATTTTTTTTGCCAAATATTTATTATTAGTTACAATAGCCCCTCCTCCACCAGTTGTGATTATTTTGTTACCGTTAAAACTAATGCAGCCAACCAAACCAAAGGTTCCCGCATGTTTCTTATTATAAAAACTACCTAATGCCTCTGCAGCATCCTCAATTACTAATAAATTATATTTTTTTGCAATGTTTATAATTTCATTAATTTTACAAATATTTCCAAAAATATGCACTGGTATAATACCGCTTATTCGTCTTTTCGTTTTTTTGTTATAATAAAAATGACCTTTTTTAACTGCAATTTTTTCAAGATATATTTCTAGTTTTAAAGGGTCTATTCCTAAACTTTCAAACTCACTGTCAACAAAATGAGGTATTGCTCCGGCATATACAATAGCATTTGCAGTACCAGCAAAGGTAATTGAAGGTACAATTACCTCATCATTTTTTTTTATTCCACATGCTACTAAACTTAAATGTAAAGCTTCAGTACAATTTATAACTGAAATACAATATTTTGATTTTGTAAATTTCTTAATTTTATCCTCAAATTTTTCAACAAATTTACCAACGGAAGATACATAATTAGTTAAAATTGTTTTTTTTAAATACTTAATCTCATTACCACGAAATAAAGGCTCGTGTAGTTGGTGTTCACCTTTACCAACAACTTTTTTAATTAAAAATAATAGATCATTAATAAATTTATTCTTATGATACATTCATTGAATTTAATTCTTAATATTAAAATTACCCATTCTGGAAAGAAAAGTATAAGTTTTTTTTTTTTTAATAAATTTGATTACTTCTTTTATACCATATTCCATACTGTATTTTGCTTTAAAGTTTAATTCTTTTTTTATTTTTGAAAAATTAACTTTGTAATTTCTAGAGTCTTTAATTTCGTTTATGTAATTTACATTAAGGCTTCTGATTTTTTTTTTTAGTAATTCAGTTATTTGCTGCTTTGAAAAATTATTGTTATTACTGCCACAATTTAAAATTACTTTTTTATTAAATTTTTTTTTTATTACTAAATGTATAATTCTTGCAAAATCTTTTATATGGCAATATGGCCTAAAAGTATGAGGTTCATATACCTCTATTTTTTTTTTTAAATAAGCATCTTTTACAAATTCATTTACGGTTAAATCAAAACGCATTCTTTTAGAAACTCCAAATGCAGTTGCAAATCTTAAAATAACAATCTGAAAGTTAAAATTTTTACTAATTAAATATTTTTCTATTTTAACTTTTTGTTTCGCATATAAAGAAATAGGATTAAGTTTTTCATCTTCATTTAATAATTTTTTTTTTTTTGAGACTCCATAATTGGAACATGTTGAAATAAAAATTAATTTTTTTATATTTTTATGTTTACAAAATTCTATAAATTTTAAAGTCTTATGATAGTTTATACTTTCTGATAATCTCTTGTATTTTTTTGTAATCGGATCACCAACAAGACCTGCTAATATTATTATACAATAACTATCACTAATGTATTTCAGAACCTTTTTATCTCCAAAATCTAATTGAACAAATTTGTATTTTTTTGTTTTAAACTTAATTTTTTTTTGTTTATAAATTAGATTGTCAATTCCAATTATTTTAAATTTTTTTTTTAATAAAAAACTTGTGACTACAGATCCAATATAACCATTTGATCCAACGATAACTATTTTTTTTTTATTCATTAAAATATTTTTTGTAAAATAATACATCTCATATTATTCCCTTGTTTAAAATAATCGATTAATCTAAAATTTCTATGATAAATTTTCTTTAAAGTTAAAAATTGCTTGTCTCCGATCTCTAAACAAAGTAGTCCATTAATTTTTAGATTTTTTCTGGAAAGCTCAATAATTTTACAAATGTAATCAATTCCGTATATTCCTCCATTAACCGCAATTTTTGGTTCGTAAGATTTTATTTCACTTGAAAGATTTTTTATACATGAACTCCTTAAATACGGTGGGTTAGATATAATTATATCAAATAAACCATTTAAAAAAAAAAACATATTTAAGACTTTAAAAACTAAATGACTTTTAAAATAAGAATTTTTTTGATTAACTCTAGCAACCGAAATGGCTTTTTTACTTATATCAATTCCTATACCTTTAGATTTTTTTAGTTCACTAAGTAAACTAATAATAACACAACCTGATCCAGTTCCTATATCAAGTATATAGTAAAACTTTTCTTTTTTTTTTATATTTTTAAGTAATAAATCTATTAAAACTTCAGTTTCAGGTCTGGGTATAAGTACGGAGGGGTTTACATAAAATTTATCATTCCAAAATTCCCTTTTATTTAAAATATAAGCTATTGGCTCATTTTTAATTCTTCTTTGAACAAAATTTTTTAATTTTAGTTTTTGATCATGATTTAAACTTTGCTTCAGTTCTAAATGAATATTTATACGGTCTATATTAATAATCGATGATACAATTAATTCTGAATCTAGTTTTGCATTCAAAATATTATTATTTTTTAACAGATTATAAGAATAATTAACTGCTTCTTCCACCAACATAATTAATTACTAATATTTTCGAGCTGTTCTTCTTGAAACTGAATTTGTAAAGCATCTGATATTTCTTTAAATGCATTTCCTGATAAAAAATCTGGAAGCTTATACAAAGTTAAATTTATTCTGTGGTCTGTTACCCTCCCTTGAGGAAAATTATAGGTTCTAATTCGCTCTGATCTATCTCCACTTCCAATTTGGTTTTTTCTAGTCTTGGCTCGTTCATTTTCAATTTTTGTTCTCTCAAGATCATAAAGTTTGGAGCGAAGAATTTTTAGTGCTTTTGCTTTATTTTTATGTTGAGATTTTTCATCTTGCTGCGAGACCACAATGCCTGTTGGAATATGAGTTACTCGCACAGCACTATCTGTTGTATTTACAGACTGTCCACCAGGACCACTCGACCTAAAAACATCAATTCTTAAATCTGCTTCATTTATTTTAATATCGACTTCCTCTGCCTCAGGTAAAACTGCAACTGTTGCTGCGGATGTGTGTATTCT
>Ga0194115_10003823_pt1 | contig 16652 bp, 13 predicted proteins | sample TA2MahsurfametaG_3_FD_148656 | JGI IMG/M metagenome (GOLD analysis project Ga0194115, IMG submission 148656) | Freshwater microbial communities from Lake Tanganyika, Tanzania - TA2015002 Mahale S4 surface | ecosystem: Environmental > Aquatic > Freshwater > Lake | place: Tanzania: Lake...
GCCTACTAGTTGATACCTCTGCTGAAGAAATGCGTCTTGACTCGCTTGAAGGATCTATTCGCAACCGTTACGGCTAGGCACAGTTTCTTTTGTCGGAGAAATAACCTGACAGTGACTTTGAACAAACAACGCCATCATTCGGAGCTTAGTCGGGAATCGACACAAGTCATTCTTGTCCCGCCTCACTTGTCTAAAGGTCGTCTATCGGTGTAGCTGGGTTCACCCTTATATAATGCTTTTGTAGCCAACGCCATCATCTCACCAAAGCTGCCACCAGGGCCGGTTAACCCCGGATCTAGAATCAGTACAGGGCACGAGATGACCGATCAAATATTTCTCCCAGACTTTTCTGCCGCTCCTTGAGTGGAACTGTAGATCTTCAATACAGTCCACTACACCTCCCGCCTTTCTTAGAATCGCATCCACCCCTCCTGGATGTCGCGCCATGTAGTCTGTGGCATCGTACACACAATCTCCAGCAACGAGCCACGCAGACTCCGTCGTACAGTGTCGCCGCACTTCGCAAAGCGTGTACAACGCCATCGGACTGTTGCCCATGCAAGTCCTTCTCACCGAAATGAGTTTCTTGCCTTCCGTGGAACCAGCACACGATGAGGATTCCAAGTTTACATGCAGAGGTCCACTTGCCGATGGCAAATGCGAATGACTGTCCACGACCGCCTTGGACCGGCGTTCTCGTTCTTCGGTGCTTATTGCCATGTTTTGGGGCGACTTTGTCGACTTTGGCTGTTTTTACCGTGTACTGTCCTGGACTTCTTCTTTACCGTCCTTGCAGGTGATGCTTCTGTATCCGCGTCTGTGCAACTTCGAAGCAAGTTATGAGAGAATTTCGCTCCGAGCAAAGCCCTGTTGACTGTGACATTCAACAGCAACTACGACCCAAACGCGACGTCGTCAACTCCCCGTTCCCTGTCCCGTGCAAAAAGAATTTAGAAATTGCAGTGACGGCTGGAGCACAAGCAAAGCACGCGAAGGTCACCGCCATCTTCCAGGACGAGCTGCAGTAGTTCGCCAACCCTTTTCGCCTCGGACAACTCGAAGCCTATTTGTTCGCACGTGCCGATAGCGTGTTATATAGGGTCCTGTCGTCCCCTTTGAGAACCTCGTGTCAAAAACCGACATGACGTCACGGACACGCGACAAAGACTCGCGAGAAAAAGTTGATACCGTACCCCTTTGAGATTGAGACTGTTAAGTAGCAGGAATCTCCACGGTGTCGCTCAAGGGGGATGATTTGGGAAGCAGGTGACGACCAGTCAGGTGACGTCATGAGCACGCGTCTTTGTCGGAGCACACGGGGCTGTCGACGTATCAATCACACGTCCAATCGCGTCAACAGAAAAATGCGAAACAACGAAAATCTAGAGCGGTCGAATGTACGACTTACGGTACTGTACCTGTAACGTAAAATATGTCTTTTAGGGAAGGCAGAACCGCCATAATGAGAACACTCCTATGGTTAGGCCAAATGACGTCACGGGCACTCGTTGTGGAAGCCCTTACGCCCGCGGAAAGCCCGAATCGCAAGGATCGTCCACGGAGAAATTCTGGTGAAAACGGACATTTTAGGCCATTGCGGGACACCATACCCCAGTCACAGTCAAGACACAGCGGACTACGGATCTCCCTTGACCAAACTGTTGCAGTAGCTGTAACCAACTACCTGTACCGTAATCTCACTTGTTGAACAACGGAGGTACCAAGAACGGAAGGACGGACATTTTCCCTCTTTTGCTCCGAAATCGGTCGTCACCGTCAAGAAAACTTTTTCTGCCAACTACAATCGACTGTCGTAGGGACAACGAAAAAACGAATCGTTACGCACGTAAAAATAATCGCTAGTCTACACTATGCTTTTTCGCCTTTATTGCATACATTACAGTAGAAAATGACATCCGATGGGTTTTGTGACGTACGATAGAATTCCAAAACCCCCGCAGACCAACATTCTTGTCGACACAACTTGTTTATTTTTCGTTACGTAGTCATTGGCAGAAGCCCAAGACATCCATACACACATGATTTCTCCACACCCCTACATATACCTAGACAGTCGGTAGCAAGGTGAAGGACATCTTGAGGGTTAGTGTTGTGCGAATAATGAGACAGCATAAAATCAACGAAAGAAGAACTCACCTATTTTTCCCTTCCCTAGAGCCAATATTTGAGTCCCAGCACGCCTATACAAACGAAAATCCCCCCAGCCTACATATACCTCGAAACTCTGTAACGACGAGAACGGCATCCGATGGGATACCTGAACGAACAACAAAAAACGCGTTGAATCAACGATGCTCTTCACATGACCTCGCCTATTTTTTCGTCCCGTAGCCATCAATAAGCCAAGAAAACGAAACAAACAGGATGTTCAGACACCTGTAGACGATCTGCAGCAAAGGAAATGACATTTGCTCGGTTGGTCTTGCACGAACAATGTAATACTGCCCCCCAAAACGACGATGATTTTCATTTTAATCGACGTATTTTTACGTTTTGTCTTCATTGAAGGGACAAAACGTCGATAGAAACAGGAGTTCCCCTCCCTGAGTACATACCTAGACAATCTGTAGCAAAGGAAATGGCATCAGATCGTTTGGTGCCACAAAAAAACAATGTAAAATCGAGCCATGGGACTAACAGGAAAATTTGGTTCCATACGCGCCATGGGCATCAACGGTTCTATAGGAGCCATCGGTGCAATACGAGCCATCGGTGTCGTAGGAGCCGTCGGTTCCACAGCAGCCATTGGTATCACAGGAGCCATTAGTTCCAATGGCGTCATAGGCGTCCTCTCGACAATTGGAGCCAGATTCCATAGGTGCCATTAGTTCAGGAGGATCCATTGGTGTCATAGGAGCCATCGGTATCATCGGAGCCATCTTGTGTCATTGTTGTCCTTGGTGCCATGGGAGCCATCGGTGTTATCGAGCCATCGTTGTCATAGAAGGAGCAACCGATCTTGAGCCATCGAGGCTATAGGAGCAATCGGAGTCCCAGGAGCAATCGGCGTCGTAGGATCCCTCGATTCCATCAATGTCATAGGAGGCATCGGTTCCATCGGCATCATACGAGCCATCGGTTCCATCGGCATGATAGGAGCCATCGGTTCCATCGCAGTCATAGGAGCCATCGGTGTCAAAGAAGCCACTGGTTCCATCAAAATCATCGATACTATCGATTCCATCGGTGTCACAGGAGCCATTGGTTCCATCGGTGTCATAGGAGCCATAAGTTCCATCGATGTCATCGGTGCCGTTGCTTCCACGGGTGACGACGGAGCCATCGGTCGTTGTCATAGGAGCAATCGTTTCATCGGTGTCATCGGAGCAATCGGTTCCATTGGCGTCATTGATGCCGTTTGTACTATTTTTCTTTCCATTAGGACAAACAAAATGCCGGCTGCACCAGGATCCTAACGAATGCGAAGGGCACCGCACATAGCAGATCTTGACATTTTTGCTACACTGCGCACTCGTTTGTACTACTTGTGTTTCCATTAGGACAAACAAGCGCCCGGATCCGAACGAATGCGCAGTGCACCGCGCATAGTAGATCTTGGAATTTTGGCTTCACTGCACACTCCTGTCTCGAAGAACAAGCTTGGTGGAAGGGAGTATGTACGTGTAGTGGTTCCGCGAGTTTATTATCAGAAAGCCCTTTTTTCCGTGGGATTCTTGTATTCTAGAGCTGGCCATAGTTCCGTGATTCGACACGTTCTAAAGTTTTTCTACGATCGAAACGCAATCTGCTGAACCTAGTTCTAGTTTAGCGACGCTACGTACCCAGGAAACTCAATGCACTTGGCTGGATTTCGAAAAAAATGAAATTCAACCGCGAAAGTCAATATCTTTTACTTATCGTCCTCGCGGACGTTGGAGCTGGAATAAGAAGCGCCTTCACGTGGAAACATCAACTCGTCCCATGCCCCGTGCTCTCCGTCTCCGCACTTTGAGGTAATGGAGACATGCGTAGGAAAGGGTGTTGTGTCCTACAGAAAGTGTGCAAGAAACAAAACTTTTGCCACTCTGTCCAGGTATGGAACGTCATACCCACACAAACTCGTCCAGCCCCCACACTTTAGGGTGAGTGTTCACGTATGGAACGTCGTACCCACACAAACTCCTCCGGTCCCCACGCTCTAAGGTGAGTTAGCAACAAACATAGCTTTTGCCACTATGTCCAGGTATCGAACGTCGTACCCACACAAACTCGTCCATAGCACGATGCTCTCCGGTCCCCACACTTTCGGGTGAAGGAGACGAGTGAACGAAAGAGTTATTGTCTCCAACAGTATAATGCGCCACAGCATATAACTTTGGCCTGGCCACTGTGTCCAGGTATGGAATCCGTCGGACCCCTTCCACGACGGAGGCAGTAGCTATTTACTGGGTTGGAAGGGATTGATCCATGATGTGGATCTCGAGGGGCAGATCATTCAAAGCCACTTATTCGCAGTCAGTCTCTGCTATCTCCTAATTTTGCGGACGCCACTGACTAGGGCTTTTTCCCAATGGGTTTTCTCTCGATATGGTGTGATGGAGGTCCAGTATTTTGTCTCGCGCGTTCCAGTTGCAAAGTACCTAGTGGATTCATTTAATCCCTACGGACCCCAAAAAGAGACGCTAGCCGTGTCAAGCTCTCTACCTAGATTTGAACCCCAATCATCGTATTCTTTTCACTGCATCAACCGAGAGCAACGAAGGGATATTTTCGAGCCTTCTCGCATCCTACGCGATATCTTCGTAGATCCGCGAAACAGTCAGCTCGGGGCAGTTTAATTGTTCTCAAAAAGATCTTGTTAAAGCTCTTACCAATCCATTCGGTAGCGAACATCTCTGTCCATCCTCAACATCTTCGTTGTTCAATTGTTCTCCAAAATATCTTGTTTAAGCTCGTATCAGTTCATCTGGTAGCGAACACCTCTTTCTATCTCCAACACGTATGCATCTTTGTGGATTCCTCAAAAGCCAGCCCCCCGCAGTTTGGTCCTTCTCCAATAGATCTTGTTGAAGCTCTTGGCAACCCATTCGGGAAGAGACACCTAAACACATTTTTTAGATGTGACGCTCGTGCTATTGAACAGGTTTGGAGATCTTTTTGTGATTCGGCTCGGAAATAGGTTCGACCTGGTACGATTACCTACCAGATATGTACTCGACAATTACACTTCTGCAGGCCTGATGATGATCTCGGTATCTTATGCACCGGCCCTTTAGCCCACCAGCCAATGTCGTGGCCATCAGCTAACCAGTATGGTGATTGGTCTCCCGTAATTCCCCTCATGAGATGATCTTACAGTCTGCTGTACCTTCGTCTGTACAATTTTCTACTCCTCATGGTAGCTCACGCGGTGCCCATCGCCGTACTAGAAGGCGTTCTCTCATCATGGAACCTCGCATCAGTGCCATCAACAATCTTTTCTCTGGGGATACTTTGGTTTCCTTTCCGATATACGCCATGCAATTTACGGTTGTGATACGTTGGCACGGTTTTGTTCTCCTTCTGTATGTCTGAAATCAACCCATCACAAGAAACCGTAATTTGCGTACACATCTGAATATACTTCAGGAAAGCAGGCCATTCCGGAGAACGACTGCGCGCACAGTTTATACACAGATACATTGGCACGGTTTTGTTCTCCTTCTGTATGTCTGGTACCAACCCATCACAAGAAACCGTTGTTAGCGCACACATCTGAATATACTTCAGGAAAGCAGGCCATTCCGGAGAACGACTGCGCGCACAGTTTACACACAGTAATCAGAATCATAGTAAAGACGACAACATGCTAGATCTATTGTTTATGTCTCAGCGCATCAAAACAAAGTAACGAGCCAAACGATTTTCGTTTTGTCATATTCACAGAATTTAGTATATAAGTGTGGACGCATCTACAAGGGAATCAGCTACTCAAGGATGCGGGATTTTTTTCTTGTATGCCTTTATATTCGTTCTTCCTTTTGCGTTGACTTCGCAGTCCCTACTGCAGCTTGAACCGGCGAGGGGTAAAGACCATAGGGTCAAAAAATAGGATTCGGCATCGCAGTTAAGCCTTTGATCCAGAGAGTCATGGAAATCTTCCTCACATTGGGAAACTGGAGAGAAAAAGAGAATCAAGTGTGATGTTCGTGCATGCTCCGATAGAAGTCTACATTATAGGCTTTGTCCTGCTCCCTGCTTCGTGATTTGAGGATAATGATACGACAACGTAACATAACTTTTCGCGTATTCCCATGTAAGTTTCATTCTAAATGATTGCGATAGACAGGAGAAGTACCAAAAGCACAATGCTCGCAAAGAATATCACCTGGGTTATAGGTTTGCCCCGCTCCCAGCTTCGTGATTTGAGGATAAAGGTACAACGATATGGCGTATTTATTCGCGTATTCCCATGTAAGTTTCATCCTTAATTAGTTGATCGCGATAGAAAGGAGCAGTACCAAAAGAACAATGCTTGCAAGTAGTATCACCATAATGATTGCTTTTTCTGTATCAGACCTTTTATGCATGTGCAACTCCCACAACCCCTGGAGACCTTGGTAGACTCGAAGCGCAGCTGATTGGATGATTGCAACTGGCGACTTCTCCTTCAGCTGAGTTTCGCCAATTTTCTCTTGAACACAGTGACGGCTCGATCTAGGTCCATCCTTGCAGTCATCCTGAGCTCCAAGCTCCACGTCGTATAGTTCGTATTTGTTTGCCTTTTCATCCTGAAGCTCGCAAGCCAATGTGGACAGGTCGTCGTCGTTATTCACATGGTCTCGCCTCACCTCCGCTGGCACTTCCTTAGAAATGAGCGTGGGTGCTGTTCGCTGATTTTCTGGTTTCAAAGCTCTGTCGGGTATGGTTCTCACGGCGAGCTGATTTTCGATAAGTTGTCTATTTTCCGCCGCTAACGAGGATACCTTACAGTGTTGGGTGTCTATTCGTGAATCCGTTTGTTTCACCGGCTTGGCACCCTCAATTCGTGACTCGAGTACCGATAGCTCTTGCAATTTACGGAGTCGTTCTTTCAGAGCCTGTATTCGAGTGTTCGTGTTTTCGGGTACCAGACCACTTTGAGGTGCCTCTGGGTTTTTTTTCTCGGAGGTAGATGGATTTACTTTCCTTATAATATCCTGTATTCTTGTGTTCGTCCTTTGCTGCATCATACCCACTTCTGGAGCCACAGTCCTTCTCTGTTTTTGCTCTGCATTTATCTTTCTTCTCGCAACCCCGTAGCTTTCGTCATCCTCACTTGACGACCAGTGATAAACCCTTTCCGACAATGCGGAGACGCTTCCCAACGAAGACAATGAATCGCAGTTTTGATTCAGCGAAATTTCAAGCATCGTTTTCGGTAAGCGGATGATTGAGGTGCTTTCTTTCGGTATGTTTCCGGATATCTTGGCCCCCGGGTTTGTGGGCGTGATGAGATCTATTGACAGAATATTGGCAGTACAATCGCCTACTCCAAATTTTGCCTCCTTTCGATTTCCATGGCATCGAACACGCCTGGCATCAATCGGAGACTTTGTAAGTGACGTAGCTCCTTCAGAGGAATTTGAAAACTTTGCCGAGGAAAAGGCCGATACTTCATCCATCCGCCTTCGTCGAGCAGGAACCTCTAGTGGCACCATTCTTCGCTCAAAGATTGGTCGCGTAGCTTCTTTCGAGATGAATTCAACCACAGAAATGTCATCGGAGGCACAAGATGCGACGTGAACTTCCGAGAAGTAGTCGACGTTTTGCAGCCGAAGTGGAGAAGTCGATCCGGTTATCCTAGACGCGATATCAGCTGGAAGGCCAGGTGGAAAGTCTTTCTGACGAACGAAGTCGAAGGCCTCATTTCCAAAGTCAGTTTTTTTTTTCCAGTCTTCAACTTCATTCGAAAAGAAAGTGGAACCCTCTGAGTCACTCCAAGATATTCTGCTTTTCTCTCCATCATCGTGGGATAGTCCATTGTCCTCTAGCGATTCTGGGGTGGTTGTCTTCTTTGGTTTCTGTCGTTGATTGAGAGACTCGGGCTCCTTTAGGGAATGATCATCTGGAGCTATCAGAGAGTCCGGAAGACTATGTTCTGTTTGCGATTCATCATTCATGTCATAGGTCCCATTGTCGAATTTTGTTTGGGTTGGAAAAGGAGTTCGAACCGAATATCTGCATGAGGGACGTGCATTCATTTTGTTGCGATAGAATAGTTGCGACGGTCGGGATAAAGCAAGGACACTGACTCCGAATGAGACGTTGTGCCTTAAGGTATTCTTTTCCTTGTTTTTGTTCACTAGTATTCGGACCGTTTTTTCTGACGATCCAACAAAACTGTCGACAACAAAAACACGATCTACAAAATGTGGCGAGCCAAACTTGCTACGGTAGTCCATTCGGGTGGAGCCCGCCCGGCGTCACACTATAAGCGTTGGGTCATATTTACCGATTATTTATAGTTTGCCGTCGGACAGGCGGGCAAACTGTTTAATCGTGCAAGTCCAATCGTGGGTGTGAAAAAAAGTCAGACCGGCGTATTTGGGTATTAACTTCTTTCAAGGCTCCCATAGCAAGAATCAAACAAACGATCCTTAGAATACGTTTTAGAATCTTCCGCTTCTATAGTCTATCATGGCTTGCTGAAGTTCTTTCTGAGTATTCATGACAAAAGGTCCTTGTGCGGCGATCGGCTCATGCAGGGGTTCACCCCCCATTACTAGAAGACTCGTATCGCTTTCTTCCACGCGCACACGCAGCAAAGCGCTTCCATCGAGGTGCATTATGGCAACGTCTTGAGGTCCAAGTAACCTCGACTTCATGCCGTTGCTGTCTTCCTCACCGCTCAATACTTGCACAGATCCTCGACGGACAAAAACTATGCAGTTGTGCTCCGCCGGAAATGGAAGGTCGACTTCCGCGCCTGCAAGGGGTAAGGACACGTCCCACATCTGCACTGGTGAGAATGTCTCGGCCGCTCCTGTGACCTCGTCAACTTCGCCAGCGATCACTCGGATACTACCCAAAGGATCGGAGCCTTCATCTCGCTTGACTGGAAGCTCAACCCTTGGAATCTTTTCTTTTGAGATGGCCTGGTAGCGTGATTTTGTCATCTTGTGCTTTTTCGGCAAATTAACCCATAGTTGACACATTTCTAGGGTCCCTCCATTTCGGGTGAAGTCCTTTGAATGGTATTCTTCGTGGACGATACCTCGACCGACCGTCATCCATTGGACGTCACCGGGTCCAATAACATCGTTGTTTCCTTTGTTGTCGCCGTGTTCGATTTCGCCCTGAAACGCAATAGTCACAGTTTCAAATCCACGATGGGGGTGCATGCCAACACCACGTGGTTTTCCAACCTTTGAACCAAAGTTCTTTGGTGCAGCATAGTCGAACATAAGAAGTGGAGAGACATCTTCTTTGAACGCTAACTCGGCAAATACTGGATAAACATGAAAACCATCACCAACTGCAGCAAAAATTGTCAGAGTTCTGAGACAAAAATCAAAATCGTTCATGCAGGCAAGCAACTCACCCCAATGTTGATACGGGCGTTCGAGTAGGCGACGGACTGATCGATACTTGGGCATTGCAGATCTGATGCAGGTATCAGTTTGTTGCGAAATCGATGTGGGATCAACAGAAAAGGCGTTTGTGAGAATTGATAGAGACGATAGTAAACTGCGGACTTTTGTCAACCTCATGTCGTCTCCTTCCCTTTGTGAAGCAAGAGAACAATCAATGAAAGTGAGCGTCGTGCGAATGGCTTTTTGGAGTAGGCGTGACGAAAGCTATCGAACGCGCTGATTCCAGTCACGTATTTACTGCGACCTTTAATCATGCATACCTTATGTACCGCGTAGAACAACCCCATCGTAGCAGAGGGGTCGAAAAAGAAATAAATCCCATGAGAGCGCGAATTCTAGAACACCGGCTTTTCATTGAGCGGTCCTTCATGCGAGAAAACTGCAAATACATCCATTCCTTCAACGAGGGTATTAAATTTACTCCTTTAAGATACCGGTATCGCTATCGGAATCGCGCATGAAGCTGGGATCCTAGGAAGGGAACGAGTCTAAGAGCGCAGTACATGGAAAGAATGAAAAGCCTCGCAAGATTTCAGAAACAGGGAAACGCTTCTCGATTCGACAGACTATGTCTGCCTCAAACGATTCAATTCGACCGTTGACGCAATTCCGCACATATCGAAGTAATATGATAGGATAAAGTGCGAAACAATAAGTATCACACGATGTAGGCAGTTGCTTCATTCAGTTGCAGTAGCCCTTCACATTCGCATCGCAAGTTCCAAACCGAACCATGCGCGATATCATTCTGGTCCTCCGCGACAAAGGACTAACGCAACACTCATGCATTATGGTTATCACAAGAATCGGCGCGACCTTCTAGATGGTTCTTTCACGTCGGTTTTTGGTCGCCATTTGAAAATATTGTAGGCGTTCTGTGCCAGAAGCCGGCGGAGTGTATCGTCGGAATCCTTGACTGCTGTGCAATTTTCTGGTACTCACGAGACTCATCGGCTGATCCGAGAGGCGATTCATGAAACAGAGGCAAGAAATAAACTTTCCGTCCACCAAACGAAGATAGCACGACTTCTTACCGCCCAACCGCCGCGGGAGTCTTGGGACACCTTCACCACGAGCGCGACATTTCATACGACGGCCGACCCTCCCTTGCGTTGTCTTGTCCTAAAGCCTCCATCGCGAACACTAAAAGATCTACCTATAGTTTCCACAATTTAAGAAACAGCTCCGTTTGCTTAACCGTTGGGATGCTAAGCTTTGATTTGCTAGTCGGGAGATATGGAGAAACGATAGACCGTCGTCGGATTCGGCCTTTGCCTGGGCGAGATTTTCCTCCACCGGTCTGAGGATACCCCGCGGAACCATCAACAACCATGGGTGATTTCTCTGCCTTCTCCGTAGCACGATCGTCATCTTCCAGTAAGCTCGCGAGGGCGGCTAGATGTGGATTGCTGCAAAAGTCGCTCGGTAGGCCATCCACGAAAAGAGGGTGCTCTGCTCCTCCCGAACAGTCTTCCTTCTCTTCATCGCCACGGTCTTTCATGGAATCTGAAATTGTTTTCATTTAGAAGTTTCTCGTGATTCCTCGGTGTGGTACGAAAGTGATGATGGTGCCTTACGGTTCGTTGGCTCTTCCGACTGGGGAGAATGGATGTACCTATAAATTTCGATCCCGGACGACAGTGAAAAAACCTTGGCTGACAGTGAGCGGGAAAATTTGCGTATGACGGAAACCTGACGCGCGACGTCGTTCAGACACGAATGAAATTTACATGATTATACAGAGCCTAATATCTATAGCTTTTCGCGGCTTCGAGCGCCTCATTTTTCGGCGGTTCAGCGATCTCTTTGCCCCAACAAAGGCTTTCTCCACTTTTTCGCTTGAGCAGCAAGTCGCGACAACAAAAGGGGTTCGATGATGCCGACGGGAGGCAACACAGGTCGGACTACCCTTGTTGAGCCGGATGATCAACGCACTAACTTGGCTACGGATATACCGCTTGTCACACCATCCACAGCATCCAACCGCCGTGGAAGCGATGAACAGGCCAAGCTGGAAGGCCCGCCCCACGCCAGAAGGAATCTCTTTCCCTCGCTCTTGGAGAGCTCTGATGATGTAGCGTCCCTTGTAACACCACTCCCGAGGAAGCGAAAGAATGCAAGCGGCGACGGTCCTGACAGGGAACCTTTGGCAAAACGCCGACTCGTTTTCGGCAAATACGTCGACCTTGTTGTCACGCCAACACATGTACACCAAGTCTACAGAATCATCAAAAATCTCACAGGAAGCATCGGTGGAAACGGTCACGTAGGACCGATCTATGGAGAGCTTACGATGGGAAGTATGCAGAAAATGGTGAACCTCATGATAGAGCACAGCAATCTGAATCACGAAAGCCGCTTCCTCGATGTAGGATCAGGTATTGGAAAACCCAACATGCACGTGGCTCAGTATCCAGGGGTGTCGTTTTCGTGTGGCGTCGAAGTGGAACGGAGTCGCTGGGTGTTGGGTATGACTTGTCTGAAGGCTGTCTTAGATGCTGCAGTCTTGGAACTCGAGGATGATACGAAACGTGAAACTACACTCCGAGGAAGCACAGTCTTCCTTCACAACGATATCAGTGATGCTGTAACGTTTGATCCGTTCACTCATGTATACATGTTTAGCATAGGCTTCCCTCCTCCACTGTGGCTAAAACTTTCCGAGACCTGGAAAAAGAGCCAATCTTTGTTTCTGATATGTTATCACGGTCCAAAGGACATCGTTGAGAACTACGGATTCAATGTTGAACTAGTAGCACAGGTGCAAACCTCGATGCATGGGAGCAGAGAGGGTCACATGGGATACATATACAGACGCATCCCGAGAGTGACACGAATGAAGGACAATGCCTGCGACCCTCTTTTTGCTCGTTCCTGGGACCTTATGAAGGGAGGATTACTCGGCCTTCACGATCAGGTTTCAAAGGAGATAGCAGACGTGATGGGAGGCGGTCGCAAGACAAGATCCCAGAAATAAGCAGAAGAAATATGGAATGCAACGGCGTAAGGATCTAAAAATGTATTCATGTTGGAACCTTGAATGATCACATAGGATTTTGCGTTCGTTTCGGAGCTTGTTGCTTGTAAAGAATCAGATCTTCTTGTCGTCGTTGAAGTCGAATGGCTTCTTGGTGCGCTTGATGCAGTATTGCTTGCTGCTGACAGTGCAGCTCTTTTGTGAACTTTGCACGGAGGTCTTTGTCATGCGAAAGCGTGACCCTCAAGCGCTGCAGAGTTCCGAAAGCACTTTGCTGCAACACTTGATCGTTGCGATAGTTTGCCAAACTCCATTCCAACATCTGGAAACAATTGGGCGAAAAAAGAATCATAGAGTGGTACTCTGGTGAAAGCGAAAGGTTGTGTAGAACCAAACAAGCTCGATTCAGGATCGCCTCGCTCGAACAGAAATTCTTCATGGCCTGAACGACCATCGTCGCTATGTCCATCACTGACTCGTCAATGATTTCTTTTTCCGAGGAGTCTGTCCCATCATTTATACCCTGGGTGAGCTCGGTGGGTCCCGCATCCTCCCTGTTCAGGCGGCCAGCTGAAAAAGCAAGAAATGTTAGAGTCGCAAACGGCACGGAAAGTAGATTCTACCACGTACATGGAATAACAAGATTGACCAACGCAAATAAGGCGCGGAATTGAACCTCCGCAGAAAATGGATGTAGTTTCATGGCATCGATGGTCACCCTAATCCCTCCCAATTTCACCAATTCTGCTTTTTGCGATGGAGTCAATGCAATGTTAACCAACGCCCAGCAACTCATGGCTTGTAGGGCTTCGCAATCCCTAAATCGTTTCATGGATTTAATCATAATCGAAATGCCGCTCTCTGGGAGATTATCGTTCTGTTCCCCGAAGATTCCTCCTGTCATGACCATAGAGCTGTGGAAGAGCATTCCTTCTCGTCCGCCCAAAGGCCGAGCGAGCAGCACGATGGTATGGAACGCCGCAACATGAAGCTTGATGCTCTCGCGAAAGTACACCATGGCGCGTAGAACGACGTCTGTCAGTCCAGCTCGTTGTGCAGTCTGGCGTTGCAGTTCATTCTCCAAAAGACAAGGTAGAGTATTGAGGCATAGAGTCTGTTCGCGAAACGAAAATTGAACTTAGTGTTAGAGCGAGCGGTGTCGAAATAACCTCCCCATGCTGCTGTCGCGCACCTGAATTCCTTCCACATCACTGAACGATATCATCCAATTTACAATCGAGTACACCGCGCAACTCCATGGCAAAGCCAAACTCCCGGGCTGGCCCGAGGACGAAGGGCCGAGTAGTCGGTCAGTGATCATGGACTGACCAATCTTGAACTTGGTTGGCTTCAATGGCGCGCTACATTTGTCCGTCTTGTGCTGGACGGAGAAGAGAAAGAACACGATGAGAAACGAAGGGGACGCGTGATCGCACGAATCGCCCTTGAGCTTTCGAACGCACCTCCCTGCTTTCAACTGGAGCTGCAGGACTCCGAGTAGCCCTGGCGGCTATCGGCTGAGTTTCTTCGACTGAGGTACTCTCCACTGGTAGCGTACCGCCAGTATAGGTCCACGAATTCGCGGAGGCCAAGATGCTACGGAGACTTCCTTTCATTCCAATGTGGCTACCGGGGCATGTCGTTGTGGCTCCCAAGACTCCGTAATCGATGTACGATGGAGCACGGCCATTCAGGGCGTCGTCGCGGATCTGGGTCAAGTACTTCATACAACGTACGAAAGAAGTGTACAACAACCGATAGCGCATCAACAGGGTAGGTCGATCCTGTCTCAATCTTCTGTTGAGGGAATAGACAGAGTCTGTCGTGCTCGTATCGTCATCCATCTTTTCCTTAACATCTCTTCTATCATCCGCCTCATCGTCATCGAGAATCTCTGCCTTGAAGGGCTCGACCATACAGAGGACTCGCCATAAATCTGCCTGAGATGTAAACGTCTTTCTCCATTCTTTTGAGAGTGGCATCGTCAACACGTCTAGAATTGTCGGAGGTGCTAGAAACGTCAGAACATGAGCCATTACGTCGCATCCGATGCCCGTAATGGATGTGTTCTGTCTGGAAACCCGTTGTGGCGCTCCAGTCGAAGAGGAATTGGCTAGAGCTAGCGTGCTAGCTGCGGAGGAAGAAAACGGAGGAAAGCCTTTATCTGTCCTACTTTTGATGCCTCGGTGTTCTTCTTCAACGGTGCTAGACTTTGCGTCGTGGTAAGTCTGTACGTATCCACTTTCGGAAGAGGTACTTGCGTCCTCATTTGATGAAGAAAGGGAAAGAGAACCCGCATGCAACGATTTGATCGCAAATCGTCTGCGTTCATCGGAGTCGTCTCCATTCTCGAAGGCAGTGCCAGAAGAAAAGTCCTCGATGACGAGAGTTGAAGAGTCGCCTATCTCCCTATCTTCCACCTCCGTATCTTGGATGTGACCAACACTTAGAATCTTACTAGGACATCTCTGGGGGCGATCCGGATCCTTCCTTTTTGCGGCATAGTCGGATGAAGATGAGATTGATGTTGTTGATTCGTTCTCTTTCGAGTCTGCAGATCCCATGTACCCATCTTCGGTTCCGCTGCACGACGAATTCCCCGCTTGAATTTCGTCATTCTCGTCTGATTGTGTCTTCAAGGCGTCCTTCTTTCTCCTCTTCCTTGGCACGATCGAGCGTGAGTTGTTTCTTTTCAGATTCAAACTGCTCGTCTCGCTACTGAACGTCATCTTCGTGTTCCGTTCAAGTGTACGACAAGAAGAATCGAACGTAGTATCTTCATCCCGTTGGGGCATCCGATGATAAGTTCTCCGTATGGTATGGTAAGCTGGCTCTCGGTGACGTTCCAGCAAAAAGGGACCGAGTCCTTCACCTTTGTCGAGCAGCCGTCCAGCTACGGTCGGGCTGTCCAAAGACGACAAATGCGAAGCTACCACCATGGTGGGCCCAGTAGATAGTTGATCTGAGCCTTCATCGTTCTCGAGTATCAATCTTGAGTCATCATCTAGTGGTCGGTCTCTTCTATGGTGGCCGTACCTCCTTAGTCGATTAAAATCTGCATTAACTCGTAACGATGAAGCCACCCTGGCTTGGGAGCTGCCAGGACCTCCATGAACACTTTCGTGGCCTAAAGTACATCCTCCACTGCCAATGGACCTCGAAGATTTTCGATCATCGCACGACGATGTTGCTGTCGCAATTGAGCTTCTTTGGGTAGTCGTTCCGGAATATGATGTAACCGAAGGCAGGCAATCCGAATCACCACTTCTGTTTCGCTCCGCTTCTGAACTCTGATGAAGAGAATGGGGAGTTGTGCGAATTATCTCTTTGTCAGAATGACATGCCGACCATGACGCCTCGGTTCCCGAACAAAAGTCAACGTTTCTCCGGAAAGTGGCGACGTTCACGATAGTGTCTACTAAGGAATTAGAAAAATCATTGGCTGTGTCCCCGTCCGACTCCTTGTCGTCATCACGAATAATCGATTTGACATCATCGCAGTTTCGATTGCTTAGCCCGTCTACAACAGCTCCGTGGCGTTTGGCTAGGTCTTCATCCCGATAGGTGGCTGTCGGTGTCAAGAGCGAGTGACGTTGTGCTGAAGGGACCTGTTGTTTCGATGTGTCAGCAGTTTCCACTTCTTGGGTCGCATCCAATGTATCGTCACTTGGTTCACTTTCTTCCATGTCAACAATGTAGTTCGTTGCGCAAATAGGTTTCCTTGCAGTAGTAGTATTCACAATCAATACAGTCCTGCATCTGGTACCGTAACTGCAGCGAGGGAGTGCTGCGAATTCCGGTACAGTCTCTAAAGCCCAAAACCAACGTGAACCAGACGCGGAGGAAGTAGCCACTAGCTAGTGATGTCTTTAAGGATAGCAGCTGTTCGGCCATCTGGCCATCTGGGATGAGACCAACATCTGAGTATGCGTCAGCATAGTTCTCTGTTCCCTGCCACAAATAGTGGAAACATATGCGATATGCATATCATATGTAGTGTATCATACGTGACAGAACCGGACAGCATAAGTAACACATTCGTTAATATCTCCTGATAAATGTTCGATGTTCCTTCTCTGTCGTCGTTTGAGCAGGGCCGG
>Ga0194115_10003827_pt1 | contig 16645 bp, 5 predicted proteins | sample TA2MahsurfametaG_3_FD_148656 | JGI IMG/M metagenome (GOLD analysis project Ga0194115, IMG submission 148656) | Freshwater microbial communities from Lake Tanganyika, Tanzania - TA2015002 Mahale S4 surface | ecosystem: Environmental > Aquatic > Freshwater > Lake | place: Tanzania: Lake Tanganyika...
AGAAGGGGGGGGGGAAGAAGGGTGTCACACCTCACTGTCATCCAAAAATTTTCGACCTCTTCCCCCCCCACCTGCCTTCGCATCCTCTTCCGTTGAGATATCATGCATAGAGAGACAGGAGGGTTTTTGCGACGAAAATGGCCATGTCGGATGCCAGACAGTCGGTAGGGTCTCAAGCGACCAAACCGAGTGTGCTGCCTTGGCAATCATATATACAGTAGCAGTAAAGAGCGTGAGATATAAAGACAGGCAAACTATGGTTGTGAAATGGGGAAACCGCACAAAAATAAATTCACTGTCATCTTTTCTTACTCTAGGAGTGTATGGGAAAATATCGTGAAATTTTGGTAATATTGTACATATATGGTCAAAGAGTTAGGATTCGATACGATAGGGCTATTCGTGAAAGTTTGACCCCTTCTCTCCAACAACAGAGGAGTGTCTCCCAGAGTGCATCTATTCTTGTCGAATCTATAACTGCAACTATGATACGGGATGAGACCCCCAAGCTATGTATACGTAAGTAGAAGGTCTGCCGAATGGAACGACATTTGTTTCGCGGGGTATATTCGGTTCAAAGTACCCATTTCTCTGTACAGTAGTTTTACTTTGGTATTCGAAGTGTCGTCCTACGACTTTCCTAGTTCTTCTTTACGACGATACTACGTTCTGCCATCCATTTACGGACCTCATCATCTGTTACCTTGGCACGTCGTTCTTGATGGGACGCGACTAATTCCTGCAGAACTTCAATCAGACGTTCCTTCACTTTTCCTGTACTCCAATATTCGCCTGTACCGGAACCATATTCGTTTTCAATCTTTGCAAGTTCTTCATCATCTTCTAGAAAGAATTTTAACCATTGGAAGGCCACATCGACATCTAAATCGGCACCATGAGTCTGTTGAAGTTCCTTCGTTTCACGACCGCCAGAAAAGGCGTGTTGCTTGATCTTCTTTTCAATCTGTTGTGGGGTATCCGTTAAGAAGACAGCCGAATTTTCATCCGAACTACTCATTTTCCCCGTCGCACCCTGTAGGGGGGGGAAGAATTTGGCGTGGATCAAGGCCGGTTTCCCACCCAAACCATGATCCCTCTTTACCAATTTCTGCGCAATGTCTCGTGTCATTCGGAAATACGGATCTTGATCAATCGCACAGGGAATTAGACAACATTGATCCGTATCTAATCCTGCTTCCAACACGGTTGGGAAACTAGATGCGAATGATGGTGCTGCTTGGATTGCGGGGAAGGCAATCTTCCCAATGTTACTACTTCCGTCGAAACCGAAGATGCCATTGACTGTATTGGTTGTCACCGCCTTCCAGATCCGTACAATGTTCGGATACATCCGTCCCACATAGTCTAGATCGGAAAACAAAAAGGTCTTGTTGTAATCGAAATCACAAGCAATGATGTCACGGGCGTTTTCAATAGTAAGACTAGCGAAATGATTGAGATTGTCCCCTGACTCGGCTGTGTATTCGCCCTTGAAGAGGAATTTTTCATCATCTGTCATCTGAATGACTAGAGGGACGTTCAAAGCATCTTGGAGCCACTTGGTGAATAGGAAAGGGATCAAGTGTCCTAAATGCATAGAGGAGGAGGAAGGTCCACGACCGGTGTATAGGTACATCGGTGTTCCCTTTTCAACATTGTCTAACAATGCAGCCATGTCACGATGAGAAAAGAAAATTCCTCGACGGAGGAATCGATGTAATTTCGGTACATTCCCCTTCCCGACAGTCGCTGCCTCGATACGTTTCATCAAATTATCATCAATGAGGGTCGATCCAAATTCCTTTACCAATTTCGTATAGTCAATCTTCCCCTTCACGTCCCAGGCGGTAACGACCATCTCCTCGTCCTCTGCTGTCTTCTGCTCTTCAACGACAACAGCAGCAGCAGCAGCAGCGGCTTCTTCTGCTTCTTGGAACTCGACGAGGATAGCTTTCAGCTCTGAACCTTCCTCTAATCGAATCTTGTTTTCCTTCAGAGAAGCAATGGACTCAACGGGTATACTCTCTGACGGAACAGCTTCGACTTGTGTCTCGCTCAATGTACCCACTACAAACTTGACAGTGATATCGGCTCGACGGGCTTTCCTTCCCGCAGTAATCGAGGACTGACTCATATCTAGTTCAATAAACTGAATGCATCCCGTACTAGCAAAGGGTAGGGTCGGGACGACACAGCACGCAACGCCATCAATACTCGCCAATGTCAACATGTCTGGTGTATTTTTCAAGATACCCCCATTCAATATCCCCTCACCATATTTCCCAATGGCATCGGCCTTTGGTACAGAAAAGCATGTGATGGGTAAATTTTGCTGAATAACTCGTGCCAAGGCCTTGTTCAACGCTGTCCATAGTGCCGTACATCCATTCTCGTTCTCGGGAAGATCCAATTCACACAAGCCAAGTTTGTTACCCAAAGCCATACTGAATTTGGCTGATGGGATTTTCTCCTTAATAAAGGTGGGTTGCATGATACTAACGGCAGCTTCATCCATACTAGCCCCGATCAATCCTTGTAGGACTCCTCGAAGGATTAGGTACCCCGTCGACACCTCGGGAGGGCATGGTGGCGTAACGATTGTCCGTTTCTTTTTCTTTTCTCCCTCCGGGAGCTCTGGTTGGTCCTTTTCTGCCATACTTGATAAGTTTTCAGGATGCTACTATATGTGAAGGTTTCAAGCTCTGCAACGACCGACCCGGGGTTGGGATAGCCTCCCATCGTTAACTCTTCCATGGCTTGACGGTTCTGGTCCCTCGGACAGAAATCCGATTTCACCGAAACGGTTGACTGCCACACGTTTTAAGTTCATATCCGGGGGTTTTCCAAAAGGTACTCCGATAGTCTTGTTATTCATGGCCACCCGAATTTTGCCGTTGGCGATTTCCGTACTTAGCAGCTCGTGGTCGCCCGGCGACCTCACCGGGCGTTGGAGGGAAAACTGCAAAAGTCCACCATGACGATGGAAAACCTTCCAAACCCTTCTTTCACGACGAAAACACAGCCATCCTTTCCCCCCACCATCGAGATAATCTTGTTAGGGACTGTATTCGACGACAACAATCGAGCCTGGAAGGGAAGGAGAAAGGGACGTTCTGTCGCGTGCCAGAAGCGCACGACTGGATAAAGGGAATGTTGTTGGACCGACAACAGCATGGAGTTCCTCCAGATCTGGTTTACTCGGATTATCCGTTAGAAGATGCAAGTAGTGTGTCTCAGTCGGAGCCCTTGATATGTCAACCACAGCATAGAACGATGTATCAGTACCAGTCCCGTCCACAGCGACGTTTGCCAAATTACTACAAGACCACACCGACTCTGACGATGGTCGATGGTCATCCCCAAACGACGCAACCACGACGACAGATTCAAAGATCAGCACAGCTACAGATTGCTATGAATAGAATAAACCAACGGAAAGAGACCGAAGAGGCTGCCAGAGCTGAATGGCAACGCCGGGAGGAATCCGAGAAGGTCGAACAGATTGTGGAGATGGTTTCTGCCTATGATGCCGTCCTTGATCATTTGGTACGGAAGAATCGACGACTGAAGGAATATGTCCATCATGAGACGAATCACTTTCCGACTGATCATACCATGACTTCTAGTGCTATTGTGGATACGCTTGAATTACTCCGACACGAGCGAGAGGTTTTGAGTCCGTCACAACCTCGGCAGGAACGAGACGCCATAGAAGAAGAACCGTCACGACCATTGCACGAGCGTGATGCTCGACTACCACCAACACCACAACGACCACATCTTGAACGACGAGCCATTTCAGCGCCTTGGTATGAACAAAGAATACGACATGAACCTCAACGACTACCATCGCGTGAGGTACCTATATCAGGTCGGTTATACGCAGGTCATCAGCACACAAACAGCGCACCCAGGGGACCGGTGCGAAACGAAAGGATGATGCGAAGCGACTCTCGCTTTGTCAATAAACCGATCCGAGATAATTTCGAATATGAGAATTCAAATATTGAGACTGGACCTCTGAATGACGAGGCATTCTATTCTGACGAAGATCTTTACCATTCCCAGCGGCAACAACTGAGACGCGACGATAGGTACGAAAACGACGACAGATACGACGATAGGTACGAAAAGGACGACAGATACGACGATAGGTACGAAAAGGACGACAGGTACCAAACCGACGAGAGGGATTACTTTAATGCCCCGATCGACCAACATACCGGCAATGCCGGGTATCGTTATGACGACCGTCATGGTGTACCAGACCCTGGATTCTACCGTCGAGAAGATGATGGATATCGTGGTTCTGAGTACTTCCATCGCCAGGAAGTATCGACACCTAGGACTGCCTCCGGTGAACGAAACTACGGAGATCCCTACAGGCAAGCTAGAGTAGAAAGACGTAGTCAACAAGCTTCCAACATTCTGAGTCAGCTTCTTCCGGAAAACATCCCACCGAAAATCAAGGAGTCCCGTGATAGGCTAACACGGTTTCGACGGAGCCGACAGCAAGCTGCACTGGAGTATGAGCTGCGGCGACAGCCGCAATCGCCACCGGTCAATCTAGGAACATCGACCCCTCCAACAAATCAATACCGTCATAGCAATCTACGACTAGGATCTCCTAAGAGACCATACGACTTGAGTGAGCTAGATCGGTACAATCGCCCGACGGTGACCGCACAACATCGCCCAGGAACAGACCTTCGACATGAAGTTTCGCGACCATCTCCAGTTCGACCGCGCATGTCTACGCATACAGTCGACTTTCAAGAACAGCCGAGGGATGACTCGTCTCTTAGTCCCAGTGAACATGCTCGAGAGTTGGTTGAGCACGTTGAAGACATGTATCGGTTCTCCAAAGAAGTTACGGAATCCCATGAGCAAATGAAGGATGATCTGCGGAGGATCCAGGAAATGTCACACGGACGTCGGAACTTTAACGCACATCTTAGAGGAGAGGAAATCTCGCCGCTGGGGCGTGCTAAAGCTCCCGTACGACGACAGGAAGATCCCGCCGTGAGGCACTCTCCGGATGATAGGCATCCAGATGTGTCACATTATCAATCAAATCGTCCTCCTCCGGGACGACCATCTGGAGTGACCGTGAATCCTTTAGAAGAACCCGCATATTTCACTCAACTTGAGCAGGTTCAATTCAAGGTCAAGCGAGGACCGAACGGCGAATTGAATTACAGTACAGAGCCGAAACCCGACAAGAAGGAGAAACTGGAACCTGCGAAGCACGTACACCCGATAATCGACACGGAAGAGGTTGGGCCACCCCGACAAATAGCCATTGTGAAAGTAAAGAAGGAAGTTAAGTCACCGACTTCTGGTTTTGTTTTTCCAGACCTTTTGGGAGTTTGTTCAGACGAGACAAGCCCGAACGCAGCCCGTGGTGCGGACAGGTACGACCCGTTATCGGAACATCGCCGAAGTAATACCCCAGTGAAACATCGTGCTGGGGATGCACGACCATCACGACAACAACCTCAGAAACAAAGACCAAGTTTGCTATCCACTGCATCGAGTGAGTCGGGGCAGAATCCAAACGGGCATTTCCAAGAGCCGAAACATCCTGATGCGACCGAATCTCTCGAGGTGGCGAAAGCAAAGGAGGCCCTTTACTCGGGACCAATTGTAACAGAGCGAAGGCACCCACGAAAAGCGAACTGCGGTTGCGTCTAGAAATCCGAGAAACAGTTGGAAACGAAGACGCAGGGAAGAACGGCGAGGGTCACAATAGCCGGCACAACAGTAACGCAGTAGAACTTTTCGAACAGTGACTTAGATTTGACGACATTCTCGCCGTGGAATATGGCTCTTCGGGGGTCGTTTTGTACTCTATCTGGACGCAGAAACTAGTTTCTGATGCTCCACTACTCATCGAAAGGCAAGCGGTTCCTTAGCTGGGTGAGCCAAAACCTTTCTATCATGTGGATACCTGATTTGCGATACTGTCCATAATTGTGTGAATAGCGGAAGGAGTATTAGAATATGGCTCTTCGCGGCCTTTTTTCCTACTCTATCTGGATGCAGAAGCTAGTTTCTGATGTTCCACAACTTGGACTACTGATCGGAAGGCAAACGGTTCGGTAGCAGCAAGGTCGGCCAAAACCTTCCTATCCATCTGCATCCCTGATTTGCGATACAGTCCATAAAAGTCTGAATAGCGGAAGGAGTATTGCCGTACTCCGGCTTGGATTCGCTGGACCCATACCTTGTGCCACTCACGTTTCTTCACACGTCTATCACGGTAGGCATACTGCCAAGATTTATGCAATCTTCGGATCGCGATACTGAAGCAGTTCTTGGCTCGTCCACGAAATCCCTTCGTATGCTTCAACAGATTCTTGTGCTGTGTTGGATCAAGCGTAAAGAAAAAAAGACATGAATGAGTGATGTTTCCGAACAAATTACCTGAAGGTCCAACATATCCTTCACAACGAAAGGGTTTACCTTCTTACTAGCGAACGTCCGTATCGCGAAACTACTACTACATGGAGATTGAGCCATACGGTTTGGCACCGCTTGTGTCGCGACGAAGACATTCCGTAAGAGTCCGCGTGAGAGGAATGAAAACGACATGTTTCGACTGTTCTTTGGGCTATGAATGTACAAATCAACGACAATCTCACTCCAATAAATCCACAACGAATGCTTGTGCTGGTTCAGGCCGATTTCGTACGACACCACTCTAGCGGTAGAGAGGTGATGTCGAAAGTGGAAAAAAGCCTTGAGTTTATAATAATAATTCCGTTAGGTTAAGTAGGGAACGACCATACCAGCATGACAACACCGCATCCCGTCTGCTCTGCGAAGTTAAGCATGTTCGGGCTCGGTTAGTACTACGGTGGGGGACCACGTTGGAATCCCGAGTGTTGTTCTCTTTTGCCAGTTTAGTCGTCTTTTCGACTCAGACGACTACAAAATTTTGTGTAGAGGCTTTTTTTCTTTGTCTGCTTTTATCAATCTTTTTCTTATTTTACTGTGTAGCAATAGCCATGGGAACCCCGGGCAGCTTTTCTTCTTACCAACCTACACTACAAACACGCGCTGTCATCCTACACTACAAACACGCGCTGTCATCACTTACTGTTCATACGGTTCTACTACGAATGTTCTTGTGATTCTGTCGTAGTCATACTTTTCTTATTATACATATCAATAACCATGGAAAGCCACGGGCTACTTGTCTTCTTACGAAACTACACTACGATGGAAGGAAACATTAGTTTTGGGTCGTTTGTAGAGGCAATATTGGGAATCTACCGTTTCTGTTCTACCTTCGTCGATAGGATTGACAATTCCTTTGGGTTAACGGAATTCTATTTCTTTATGCTTTTTGGTGATGACGACACACGCGCTGTCATCACTTACTGTCCATACGGTTCTACTACGAAGGTTCTTGTGATCCTATCGTAATCGTGGTGGTAACGCAACACCCACCACCACTCACCCTCTCTTCTCTACTTCAGGCCTTCGCGTAATGTTGGTCGACGACTGTAACGGCAATGCCTGTCTTTCCATAAGTTGACATTCCGCAGTAGCATGGATAAGGGCATCAATAAGACACCACCCGACTCATCACGGAATGATTCGTTGTGACAATCTGCTTTGTTGTCCAAATAGTCCCAAACGGAATAGGTCCGGAGACGAATTCCTGCCAATGTTTCTCTTTCTCGTTCTGTATCACATAACATATTCCCAAACCGACAGGTATAGATTTGAAAACTAAGATCGAGAAGATATTTCGTGTTGAACTCAAAACACTCTGGCAAAAGTTGGACGATTTGATAGACACAATCAAGGAATTGCAGGAAGATAGGTGAGATCTGTCCCTCATCATTCGCTTGGGGGGTTACCGTCTGGTTCCGACTTTCACCATGAGCGCAACGTAGATGGAAGGGATGACCAAAACTCATAAAGTCCTTCTCAACCAAGACACTAAATCCTTGTTGGGTCCGGTAAAAGGGATCGAGGAGGAGTTGTGCCAAGGCCGATACCTGACTTGTTCGATCCCACCCATGACTACAGTGTAATAGGACAGGCATCCTCCAGACATGGACCCAATATGCCGTTTCCCACGATGCTGCCAAAATCGTTCGGATATGGGACAACCACTTTGTATCTTCGATGAGGGACAAAAAGTTGATATCCGCCGAAGATTCACCGTTACAGACATTGCACAACTTTTGGTAGGAATCACGGACGGAATGAATGTTACCAATGTTGCAAAATTGCAAGGTAGAATTGTTGTAGTAGGAAGTATTTTCGTAACCATATCCTGGATAATGAATGACAAAATGCATACGTGAGGTCATCGTGGAGGACCTAAACAAAAAAAAAGGTTTTCACTTCCCCCCGTCACTTTCCTCCATTTCACTTACCACCGGTACGATTCGCCATGGCCGATGCACGTGGACGAAGATCTAAAATCTTCAATCCACATCCTGGTTCGGGGACCCAATCCTTATTATAGTCTCCTGTAAGTTGTTGCATCGTCGCTCTTGAATAGATGGGTGCCGGATCGGCCATCGCATTCGCTCCGCGAGCCGATTCGGCAATGTGTCGGAGGAAGAGTTCATCTGCTGGACTACGATTCCCCTGAAGACCGACCTTTGGTTGTGAGGCACGCCATATACTTGCTCCACCCGTTCCACACCAAGCTAAGGCGGGGAGACGTTGTTCACTCCGAAAGGCCGCACATTGATGAATCACATGTTGGGACTCCTGCTTACTCTCATCCAATGTCGCTGGTCCGACGAGGACTGATGGATAGGTTTGAGATAAATGGTAGGCGGAATTGACTGTCGCCCATATCGTCCAGGGTGCATTCGTGATCGATGTCTTGCTGAGTAATCTAGGATATTCCATCATCGGGTCGAATCGTTTCGGTGTGGGGGGGAGGGTAATATTCTGTTGACCAGTCGTATTATCGATCTGAATGGAAGCCATGACCTCATGACGTTTCGATTCAAAGGCGAATAGATATCCCAGATTCCTTCGACCAGGAAAGGCATAGGTATTGATCGAATCATAGACCTTTCCCGTATCGACATAGTTGGGCGTTGTAAAGCGGATGATCCGTCCACAATCCTTCGTGTAGACGATGATCCCCATAAAGGATGAACCCATCGCCTGATAGACAGTCTTATCGACACGATCGATACTCCCTAAGGGGATTTCAATGGACATCGTCGCAGCCGGAGTGGTCGGCCAACAAAGAGTATTCCATTCTGCTGGTCTAGTCACTTCGACCATTTCAGAGGTCGCCGTCGAAAAGAGGATCAGACGATAATACGATACAGCACAACACCACATATAGGCATCACTGGCTTGAGAGGCAAGATACGATAGGCCCATGGTATCGCCGACATGTAATAAGTTTCCCAGAAACAGAATGACACGTTCTCCTGGGAGTAAATCACCGATATGTTCCTTCACAAGACTTTCCTGTTGATCCTTATCCATTTCGACAGAAGATTTTGCAAAGTTATTCGGAGGACGTCCGGGTCCTCCTCCTCCTGCACCCGAAGATGGATTCCGATGGTTAGCAGCAGCCTGTTGTTGTTGTTGTTGCATCTGCGCCCCAGGATAGGGAGTCGTCGATGGCAAAAAGGAGGAAGACGTCGACGATGGCATTGTGGTTGTTGATGATGATGGTATCGAATGAGATTGAAGGGGCGGTCCATTTGCAACATGAACGGGTGCGGCAGCGGCTGCGACTTGATTGGCTGCTCTTTGTGCTATACTTGCAATCCCCGAGGCAAATCGAGAGGTCTGGAGTTTAACTTGATCTGCAGTCTCATTGGAAAAGAAATGTGTCACACCGACAGTTACAGCATCCATAGTTGTCGTTGTAGCAGTCATCATGGGTGTCGAAGGTGTTGTAGTCGTCGTACCTAATGGAGTCGGCATGGTCGTAGTAGCTGGAGGAGGAACTGTCGTCGTCGTCAGCTGCGTCATTGAAAGAGGATGATCTTCTACCGTTGATTTCTTAGTCGTCATCGCTGCCGAGAGAGGGTCATCATCTACCGTTGCCTTATCTCCTCCCTCTTCATCACTATCGTCAATGCTAAAGATTTGACCCGTTTCATGATCTAAAGTCGCCATAAGACTTTCCGCCTCATCGATTAAGTCTTGCAATGGGTCCTTATCCTTTGCTCCGCCGTTGTTTCCACTCATCGTCTTCTTTTTGTTTTCTTTAAGGTGGGGTTGATGAGATGGAAGGAGAGGCTTCTTCTACTTGTTGGATGAGATACCAAAACCGGCGGTGGGGAAGTCTACCGATCGTGTGGTGGCGGTGGCGGGTGTGAGAGTAAGGTGTAAGAATGTTGCACTGCCTCTTTATCGGGAGCCTCTTTTACAGTTCACTCCGACTGCGCGTTGGGGATGATGGCGTTGCAGGAACGGATTGTGTCCGTTGTATTTGGTACATATTTGCATAGTCACCTTGGTTTCATATCATAGATACTATGGGACATACCCATAGTCTTCCATTTTCATATATCATAGACCTAGATAGATTACATATATACGAGGGTGCTGGTGTGGTACAATAGATTTATTTCGTTGTCCTTGACTGTCGAGGAAAACCGAAGCTACTCCTTCACACATCAATGTAGAATAGTATATACTAAACCCTCGTCAAACCAGGGAATATCAGAGGAAGGGGGATACCATGGACAGATTCTACGATTAGGACAGAACATCATCATATCATGCATCCTTGACCTTTGGGTGTGACAGCTTCCAACTTGTTTGTGTGTACGTGTTTGTGTATGTGGGCGCGAGGATTGTATTTGTTCTCACACATCGCGTAATGGAAGACGATATCGGTACGGTACTCTCATGGGGTGGCTGCCTCTGGTATCTTCCTTCCCCGCCCTCTGAACGTTGGTTGAAGACTATGATTGTACAAACTAGTTAATCTATTGTTCTTGTTACATTATTAAGAAACACTATAAAACTCTGATTCGTAGTACCTGAAAGTAGTAGTAGTAGCACGTCGTCTAGCTTCGTAGAGAGGCTATCCTCCGCTCACACGAGAATAACAAATAGATCATCGCCATCTTTTCCCCTCTTCTTTTTCTTCTTAATCTTCAGCTTTTTATTTCCTTTTTTCGTTTCTCCTGCTTACTCAAGTGGTTGTTCGGATGTTGGTTCAATTTTTTACATTCCAATACCACCAATACCCATAGTTCGGACGGCATGATCTTCCAAGGCATCATTCTTACGATAGAAACGAGTCTTGAAGGTCTCCAACTCAGAACCAAGCTGTGCTTGAGATTCCTTAATGTTCTTCGATACTTGAATCGCTTCATCCAGTTGTCGTCGTAATTCTCGTGCCTTCATTGATGGGGTGGACGATGCCGAATGCGTCGATGCGGTTTCCAAGTCGTCCGCATAAGGTCGGGAGGAGCTGGTCAGGATGGGGCTACTTGCTGCTGTTGGTGCGGCGACCGATGATGCCTGGTGCCCAAAGGCCAATCCATACGCTCGGGGATTTGCTGGACCTCGTTGAGACGAAGAATACGCACTCAGTCGATCCTTTCTCTGACTTGTTTCAACTGGAACACGATTTCCCAGTTGACGTTGAGGGCTTGCATGGAGTCTAGCAACTGCTTGTGCACGATGTGCTCGGAGTTCGTCAAGTCGGGACATGGCCTTCGGAGGAGAACTTGTAATGCTCATCGTAGTAGTCATCATCATATTCTCGTCATTGAGTCCCTCCGAGGCCATGTCTTGAAGCTTCGAATTTTCTTGCATTAAATCTTTGGCCAAAGTATCGTAGTTGTTGAACAATGCTTCAACATCGATTGGAGAAATTTCACTGCGCCCGCTGGCTGAAGGTTGCGTGTTTTCGATCTCATCTGGTGGATCTTGACTGACTCGTGACATCGATTCGGGAAATCTCATCAGCCTACTACTGTCCACGTAGGCATGCCGGGCGTCGGGCTTTGGTGGTGATCGTATCCCGTTCATCTTACCAGAAGACATGAGCAATGTGGGACTGTGAAGATTTGTTTTGTCACCATCCAAATGTATCGAGTCGAAAACAAACGAAGAAGAACCGCTGCGGGCTCCATACACAGACTCCAAGACAAAGGGAGAAGAGCTACTTTGGGCTGTTGATCCAACGTCGTTGGAGGTCGTATTTCTCGATGCGGGGCTGGGTAGCGACAGTTTGCCATCTTCGGTACCAAAGGACATGAGCGACCTTACGAAATCGTTATCCGCTCCTCCGAGCTCCTGTAACGCCATCGACGAGAGGAGTTGTTTCGAAAGCAATAGAGTCCGGGAAATGAGCTCTTGTTCGTCCTTCGCGGAAAGCTTACTCGACGAGGTTCCCGAGATCGACTGCGTGCTCAGAGACGTAGGGGAAAGCACCGCATGTTCGAATGCGGGAAGTGAAGTGGCGCCCTTAGTCACCGATGCAGCCATGTCGCTCGGTTCCGTGGGAAGAGCCTCGCCGGCGGCCTGGGACAGACTCTCACCGGCAGAGTTGCTCGTTGGGGAGTTCGCCTCATAAATTTCCTCGACTCCCCAGCTCACACTGCGGTTGGAGTTTTTCCATGGATTTGCAAACACGTTTTTGCTCATAGATTCCACCGGTGGCTCGAGCTTACGTGGATTTGAAAACGCGTTTTCGCCCATAGATTCCGCCAGTGGCTCGAGCTTCGGTGAACTTACGATGGCGTTGTCAGCGATGGATGCCGTCGATGGAACGAGTCTCGACGGATTTGCAGATGCATTTTTTCTCATAGATTCCACCAAGGGCTCTGGGATCGAGTCATTTGCGAACGCGGTTTTGCTCGTGGATTCCGCCGATGTCTCTGGGATAGAATCGGATTTCGTTTCTGATGTGAGACGCCCCCCCCGTTTGGTGTATACATCGAGCGTGGTGTAGGCTTGCTTTAAATCAGAAGATTCGGGACTTTTTGGAAGGTACGATCGAAGACCTGCTGTTGCCTCCTGCAGAGCCTCTTGGCTGATACGAAACGGCTTGCTCATTCCACGTACCTGCCATCCGAAAGTTGCGGGTGGCTTTCCCTTTTCGGGGGACGGTGGTCTTTCCTCTTGGTTTCCTTCATTTTTCTCGGCAACGTGAACGAGATTGCTTGTCTCGTTGCCTATCCCGTCTTCCTCCTGTGATTCAGCTCCAGAGAGCAGCGATGCTTTGGTGGAGGACTCCATTCGTGATATCTCGTTTTCCTTCGGCGATTCCACTCCAGAGGGTAGTATTGCCTTGTTGGAGGATCCCATTCGAGCTGCGTCGTTCCCTTCGGGGTTGGGGTACGGGTTAGGCTTGGTGAACCCCATTCGTGCTGCGTCGTTCCCTTCACTCCTTGTTACTGCCAGTAGCAGATCGCTGTTGTCAGCAGAAGTCTCGTCTTCTTTCGGTGACTTTACCTTGCTGTTTTTTACCTGCGAATCGGCGAGGCCTTCGTCATACGTTTGGAGGCCTTCGTCGGATTTTTCTTGGACTGAATCACTCATGGTCTCATCCACCTCATCCACCCGACCGACTTGCGTGGACGAAGACGGAGCTGATTTCATTGAAGCCTTCCTGGGTTGATACTCTTTCGATTCCGCAGCGAGCTCCTTTGTCAATTCCTCGGGATTACTATCATCGCGGTCGTTAATCATTAGACTTGATAGCTTTCCGATGGCTTGTTTCATCTGAGATTCGTTGCTTATCGACATCGACGTAGAGGGTTTCTTGGTCATCGTTATTTCAACCGGGATAGGTCCAGGTTTCGACCTCATAACGGGGACCCTCACGGATCCGGCACTCTTGTCCTTAGTAGACGCAATCGTAGACAACGTATCCCAATAGGCATCATCTTTGTCAAGAAGCAGGTTGGATTTCGTCGCGGGTGCGTTTTGTGGAAGCACGAGCTCGAAATCGTCATCGATATCCTTGACGAAGCGCTCTTCTTCCTTTGTTCCCGGACATGCCGCCTGACCAATCATGTCATGTTTTGATTCAGTAGTCTCTTTGAAGGCAAGTGCTGCAAGATCCTCTTGGATCTCGACGTATTCAAAGTTTTTCTTGGACGCCAATGGTGCCGTCTGGCTGTCATCGACCTTGTCTCTGTTTTGATACATGAAGTAAAGCGGAACCGCACCGCACATTACTCCAAGGTTTGGATTGATCTTTCTCTCTTCGGAGCCATCATCGGAGAGATAGCCATCGGCCATGCCATGCTGTTCGGCCAAACGAGTGGACATCTTGTTGAGACTACTCTGGATCGTCTGTTCAAGGGAGGCTTTATGTTTTCCACATGCCCCCAGAGTCAGATCGAACATACACGCATTGGCCTGTTCAGTCCCATCCATAGATTCCTGCGTCTGATCAATGCTAATTCCGAGATCTTGCTCTTCGGCCAAAAACGTAACTTTTTTTCGTCCTCGACTAAAGGACTCGTCTGTTGATAGAAGATCAAAGAGACCCTCGGTGTAATTGCCATTGAAGTCTTTAGGGGCAGGCACTTCATTGGCTTCAACGGGATTCTCGGACCACATGACAACATCGCCTTCCGGATGCTCATATACCTCGAAACTTGACTGAGGCGAAATTTGACCAGCCATGTCTTGTCCACGAATGCTGATCTCAGCCTTCATACTTTTGACTTTCTCTGAAGACTGACTGACCTGTCGTGAAGGGGCACTGATCCGTCGTGAAGGGGCACTGACCTGTCGGGACGGGGCATTGCTCTGACCCCCACTCGCTCTTGGAGTTAGATCCTTTACAGGACTTTCCTCATCGTCAACCAAATATCGGTCACCATCCTTGCTCCTGGTCAACTTCGACGCCGCAACCTCCATAATGTCATCAAAACTGAATAGAGCCCCCTTCACACCATCTTGTGTTGACGGCGACATCGGACTAGCCAATTCCGTCAAATCGATAACTTCAGATTTCTCAGTTGACTTCGAAAGCTTCATCAGCTGCGCGGACCTCGAGCCCTTCATGGACTTGCCATAATGGCTGTTTTCTCTATGTCCTGAAATTCCCTCGTTTATTGGACTCTTATCGAGGTCCTCATCGATTGGGCTCAAACTCTTGCTTAGGGTGGCACTCAAGTAATCCTTACCATCCTTGACGCCTTTCTTAATATGGGCGAGTGCAGCATTGAGGACATCATCATTCACCTCGCGGTCTTCTTCACGGCTCCGGGGACTATGCAAATTTTCTCCCATGGCTGGTACCATGCACATCGCATTTGCCAACATCTTTAAGGTTTTCGATCCTCGAGCACCAGAATTCGCACGCTGATGGACGTCTTCAGTCAAATTTCCAGAGTCGACTCTATCGATCAATGCCGGAGTCGCCCTTGGATGAAACATCTGCTGGCGAGCCAGCGCTTCCAAATCGTCAGTAGGCGTTGGATCACGGTTGTCTCTCTGAAAGCTGCGAGACATCAATGGACCGGGGCCCACACGTTCCAGAATATGCTGGGTACCTAGGGTGGACATGCTGGAATCATCGCGAGAGTCTTCCCCTGCCATCCTTACTTCTTTCACAGGAAAGTGTTTTTTCCCGAAAGATTCAAGATCGGAGATAGACTCTTCTTTCTCCTTCATCGTGATTTCATCGACAGGGATGTTCTCTCTTCGGGAGGACGCTTCTCTCCTTGACGCGTTTTCTCTCCCGGAGGAGGCCTCTCTCCTAGAGACGGCCTCTCTGCTAGGGAGGATTTCTTGAACAGGGTGGACTCCCTCCACAGGGGTGTGTTCCTCAACTGGGATGATGTCCTCCACGGAGATGATTTCCTGCACAGGGATGATGCGCTCTGTAGGCATGATATCATCCACCGCGATGATTTCCTCCAGCGGGATAATCTCCTTCACGGAGATAGTTTCCTTGACTGAGATAGGTTGCTTGACCGGGATAGGTTCTGCTGTCTTTCTTTCGGCTTGTGTGGGTACCAGAGTCGTCGTCTCCTTCGGGGGGTGGACGACGGATTTCGACTGAAGGATGGCTTCCTTTGCCATTGCTCGAGCTCGATTTTCAGTCATCGGCTTCTTGGGACGAATCTTTCTAAGGAACTTCTCCATCCTTGATCGCTTCGTGGGAGCATTTTCCAATACACCCTCATCGTAGTGAGCTTCGAAGCCTTCTCCAGTTTCATTTTGCATCTCTGCATAGAACTTCTTCGCTTTTTCCTTCGTCGAGCGACGGAGCTCTCTCTTTTCTTCCTCTTTGGCTGCTATCTTCTGTCTTTCAGCGTCTTCCTCCTTCCACTGGCTCGATGGAGGTGCTGTTCGCTCTTGGCCCCTTTGGACTTCGACGCGGTCCAATGTCATCGGCGTCGGTGCTTTGAACGTAATACCTTTGTGCATGCTTACTTCCTTCTTTTCGGCAATTTTTCCGTCCTTCGGCGGTGGCAGCCTGTAGGCAGCACGAGGCTGTGGATTCAACGTACGCTCGTTCCCAATCATAGGATTCTGCTTGCCGAAGTACGAGGACATTCCAGAATTGATCGACATTTCAAAAATGCTGCTTTCCTCGTCGATGTCATCGTCCATGACTTCCCTGACAAATGTTTGTCGAGGTACCTCCTCTGTGAATGAGGCAGTGATTTCGGACAATCGGGAAGCCTCAGAGGAATCAAATTTAACCTTTTTC
>Ga0194115_10003828_pt1 | contig 16639 bp, 5 predicted proteins | sample TA2MahsurfametaG_3_FD_148656 | JGI IMG/M metagenome (GOLD analysis project Ga0194115, IMG submission 148656) | Freshwater microbial communities from Lake Tanganyika, Tanzania - TA2015002 Mahale S4 surface | ecosystem: Environmental > Aquatic > Freshwater > Lake | place: Tanzania: Lake Tanganyika...
AATGAGGGAAAAAGATTAACTTATATCAAATTTCTACAAACAATATGAATAGACTGATTTGAAAAACGTTGAAAGCTTATAGAACATAAATGTCTGATGTTTTATCAAATCAATTATCAAAAATTCAAATATTTACAGATTAATCAAGTAAAGAAAAAAATAATAAAGTCCAAATTGAAATGGCTTTTTAACAATTTAAAATAAAAACATTTTTTTGTCGATTGAGGTTAAATTATTTTCTCCTATTATTTTAATTGTTTAGTATATTTACAGTTAATAATATAATTTTTTTAAATTAGATATCATGAAAAATACCTCTTAGAATACAAGAATCCTTGAAAAGTATATTAACAGATTGCACTAAGAAATGAAAATGCGACTGAAGTTCCACAACAAGAAAATCAATTAGGATGAATTAAACAAAATTGTTGTTCAGATCATCAACATCGACCATCTTGAACAATAAATATAAATCAGCAAAAATAAATAAAACATTGACTCTAATAGCAATATGGATGTTTTTGATAAAGAAAAAGAGATTGAATATCTGAAAAAGAAAATTGATGTTGAAAATAAATTGATTAAAAAATTTTACAATCAGATTAAAAGATCAAGCTAAAGTGAAATTTTGAATAATCCAAGAAAAAAGATTAACTTTAACTATAATATAAGTCAGAGTAGCATGATTTCAAGCATAAGACAGAGTGAATAGAGCCAAAGATATCATATAAATATCAATAAATCTCCTTGTGTAAGTGCTTATTAACGATAATAAGCTTCTCCATAGATGAATAAAAGTGATTTTTTAAAAGCTATCTCAACAAAAGAAAGTTATAAAAAATCATCAGGAAGATCTCCAAAAATATTAACAGATTTGTAAAGTTCCCAACTAACATACTGTTCTACTAAAGAAACATAAATGGACAAACTGAAATCTTTTACAAGACTAAGAAAAATATAAGAGCTGTATTGCAGTAAAGATTCAAAACAACCTTATAACAACATGCGAAGAAAGTCTTGTGCTTTTGATTTTCATAATTAGATTACCAATAAGCAAAATAAAATCATATCTGAGTAAAATATGAATCTAAAAGCTATCAGAAACAACTTAGTAGCACACCTTTCTATGTACATTTCCAAATATTTAGCATGTAGAAACACAAGAATATCGCTTCGATTGAAGAACTTGTCCACAGGGAAGAAAAATTGAAGCAAAGATAAGAGAAAGTTAAGTAAATGTAAGATTTTTTGTATAAAAAAGAATCTAGACTAAACAAAATGTAAATTGAGACATTAAAGGCTAAAAAATCTAATAAAATATTATGAGATAATTATGAAAATATTTCAAATGGATGATGATAATATGTCACTGATATAATTTTTGAACATTTTCATATTAGACCTTGAAGTTTCTTAATATTTTCAAATAATCCCTTTACAGTTTGATTAAGTCCATGTAAGCTGCATAACTTGATTATCTATTTACTTTCAACTTATCACAAGTTACCTTGGCGTTCTTCATATTGACTTCAAATCCTGACAGAATCTCTTCAATATTTTCTGCCAACTACTTTTTTTCATTCTTTTTCTTTGCGTTAATTACTCCATCTTTTGCATTTTTCAAAAATTATTGGTAGCTATCAATTACTTTCCGTATACTCTATAGATTTGCTGTTTCGGCATACATACTTCTTTTTTACTCAATAAGGCAATTTATTGACTCGAAAAGCTCAATAAATCGCTGATGATACTGAGTTATTTCAGCTGGTGATGTATAATTTTCAGCTTTTCTTTGCAAAATGGCCAGCTCTTGATTGACTTTTGTCAGCTCTTAATATTTTTAATCATAGATTTTCTTTTTCATTTAGGCCTATTAAAGCATATTTTTGAAAGCTTCTTAGTCGATTTCAGGAATAGATGCCTCAACGCTAGCTTTGAACTATTACATCTCCTCTAATTTAGCCTTTGCTTTCTTCTTTAACTCTGCCTTTTTTTGCTTTAGTTTCATCTTTTTATCAACTAACTTTTCAACTTTCGCATTTAATTTCTTTTAGCTCAACTCAGCCTCAATCTATTTTCCAATTTATTATATTTCTTCATAAGTGGTTGAGGCCTAGTTCAAATTTGTTTAGACTTAACTTCTTTTGTTAGAAATTTACTTCTTCTGCTATTGGATCTGATGCTGTATAGATTATAAATTTTGAAGCTGATTCTTCAAAGTTTTTAATTGAGTTTCATATTTATCATTTTGAATCTTTATCTGTTTGAGCTATTTGTCTTGATTATTTTATTTTGATTTTTTATGTTAATTTTTAAGTTATTCATCGTTTGCCTTTTCTTATCCCTATAAATTATTAGCTGAACCATTCGTTTCAGTATTCCCTTAATTACCTTAATTATCATCTTAATCTTGGTACTCTTTGATAGCTTCTTAAAATTGTTGCTTATTGTCTTCAATAATTTTTTATAACTTTTTTAATGAAAACTTTCCTACTTAGCCAAAGTTATTCAGATCTTATTCTTCTTGTTGGTTGTCATCTTAATTTTGAAGATAGCTCATAATATCATCAGCATCCTTTTGTCCCTACTTTTTACCCTTCTAATTTTTCTTCTTTTGGTTTTCCTTTTCCATCTTGTTGACAATAATGTTATGCAGCTTGTGATACATCCTGAGAGAAGTTGCATCGTTGTATTACAAAAGCGTTGAATATACCCTGATAGGATGGTTGTACTCAATTTGAAGAATTTGCTTGTTGACTCTCGATCTAGCAGATTCAAACTTAGGAATTTTTTAAGGATTTCCTTTGTTTTACAATTTCAAAATATCCTTAGCCAACAAAACCGATATTTACCTGTTATACTTTTGCCTCTCAAATCTTGTTTAATAAACGAATTTTACCAGCCATTGAACGACAGGGAAGATGCTATTCACATCGAGTCCTTGAAGCTGAAAAGGCTGAATGGTATAAGGGCATTTCATATTGATCAAGGCAGCACAAATATGTTATGACACTTTGATCTTTTGGCCGATCTGCATTTCGTCATTATAGTCGACTTCTATCTCAAAGTTGGATGATGTGATACACCATGCGATTCCTCCAACAACTTTATCAAAAGCTTTCAAGGAAGCTATTCTGATTCTGAAATAACCTGCCAACAGCAAAATTTCGTAAATTTAGCTGAGCCTTGGATTATCTTCAGGTTTGTGATTTATTATCTATATCATTTTTTTGTAATTATATACATATCAATAAGCGAAATCATAATTAATCTGAATATATATGCTATCAAACTTTGTATTTAATTCTGTGGAGGGACCTTAAAAATTTGTTGACGTCCTTGTTCTTGCTATTGAAGCCGTTGCAATCGAAAATTCTATTCATAGTTTTTAGGTTTTATCCATTCAGCTCGATAAGTTCAGTCTCAGGCAAAGGCTTAACGGTATCATCGATTTTTTCGTTGCCGAAGTAAAGTGAAATTTCATGTAAAAGTCTTTTGAATTATTTTTTGTGCAATATATAATCTCTATTTTTGATGCTCTAGCTCTTTTTGTCAGATATGCCTGTTTTTGTCATCAGCATCAAAATATCTTCCATCAATACTGACAATTTGTTCAAATCGATCTTGACCTAAATAAAATGAAATTTACCCTTCCGTAAGATACTTTATCACCTTCGTTCTGGGGACCCAAAATGTAGAGGAAAGTTTAATAGCTGTCGCTTTTTAGAGACTTGATGATAATAGTTTCCTTGTCAACAGACTTTTCTTTGATGGGTGCTTCGAAGTTAGTGAAAACGTATTTATCTTTGTATCCATTCAACGATTTAGTGAGTATTCTGTTGCATTTATAGAGTATGTTTTGGTATTGATAGTTAGTGAATGTCATTATTTCTGCTTCTCTGTATATTTTGAACATGTATGTGAGAATATCTGTTCCAGTGAGAGCTGTTTTGCCTTTATAAGCTTCAGTTAAAAATGAAGGATATACTTTTTTATTGAATTTATCCATCTATATAATGTCTGCACTGATATCTTAATCAATCTTGACGTTGGCATCAAGACCCTTGCCTCCAATCTCTAAATAATTTCTTGAAAGTTCAAATTTATTGTTTCTTATCTTGATTGAATAATCTAAAAACGTAAAGGCCTACAAAATTATATTCTATTTGGGTTCAATTTTATTATTTTTACTCTATTACTCTGTATAACTTATTTGATCTGCAGGGAAATATTTTGGTTTTTATCTACCTGAATACTAAGCTAATAAACATTGATTATCAGCGTATTACCAGGCTATATCATCTATGTTAATATTTTTCTCGTATAAAATCGTTGAGTTTTCTATCAGCTTTAAACTTTTCTTGAGATATTCCTTTGCATCAGTTAAGTATTTACGGTTGTTATTTAAAAAATCTGAATAAACTGGAAGATTTATCAAGATTTCGTTCAAAGGAATGTCTTCAAAAGGATATTGAATCAAAGTGCTATAAGGTTTAGTTGTACTTTTGATCAAGGCTTTTAAATTATTGAGGAAGGTTCTTTTATTGATTCTTCCAATCATGAAGTTTATATTGATCTTGTAGTGTTCTGAAGAGTGAGGATATGTCTACACTATCTGTAGTAATTTCAAAAGGTATGAGACTTCAGGCAAAAATTATTTTTATGGCTTATGATTGAATTATTCCTATAGCAAGCTCAGGTAAGCTTTAACGTATAAGAGAGGATAGGGTTGATAAATATTATTTTTTCTGGAATTGGGATGCGGTTTCAAAACATACTATCCGAAAATTGGTTTTTCTTTATCACCTTACAACAAATTCACTTCTGAAATTTTCGACAGTGGCAAGACTTTATATTAGAGCTTATTTTCCTATTTCTTTTTCTTAGGATCTTACTTTTTAGCTGCTTTTTTATCATCTTTTCCAGCTTTTTTCTATCCCTTCTTCTTTTTTTTGATAAGTTACTCCTGTTAAGCATTGAGCTATTCTTTTGTATAATAGCTTCTAGTAATGGTATCTGAAACCAGTCCGTTCAAAATAGATTTCATGCCATATTTATTCCAAATATTTTATATGACAGATTTTCCTTTCTATAAATATTCGAAGCAACTCTTCTGTCCAGTCAATATTTAACCTAAGTCCATCAACAAATTGAAATAATTTATCTAGTTGCAGCCTTTTGCTTATAATTCTGCAATCACTTCTTGGAACAGCTCCAATTTGAACTATCCAAGTCTCAACTTGCATCGATAGATAAAGGATCGGCTGATGAGAGTAAAAAATTCATCCTCATAATTTTTACATTCAGCAATCAAAGTTTAGAAAAGTTTAATTGCTTACTTGAAATTATTTTGTTTGAAGAGTATCTTGCCCATTTAGTGGAGAAGCTTTATGTGCCAATAAGAATTTAAAGTTCCTCGAGAAGATTTAGATTCATTTTTGGTCCTTATTTATTTATCTTTTGCGTTATCAATTACAGGTGCCTGAGACGGTGGAGCCTATTACTACTTTTTGCCACCTTTTTTATCTTACTTTTTGCCAGGAACAGGGACACTTGCGATAGGATTGACTTTGATTTCTGGATCAAATCCATTTTAGCAAAGCCTAGCACCGATAGCATATCTATGCATGTTCATGATGCCGTTTTTAAGAATGAAATAGCAGTTAGTGTACAAATTTCTTGACTAACTGATCTTGAACAAAGTATATCTAATGTTGCAAATAAATTCTAGCCTAAATATTCTTTTTAGACTACTGGACTATTCCTTCTAGAAAAGCTTAATAGTATTGTCATCAAATCCACTTTTCTTCATGAACTAATTCATCTTTGCCTTTGAAGATTCTGCCTGTTTTTTCAAATCTTCACTTACTTGGTTTTGCTTGAAAATCATAGAATTTGATTCGTACTCCTACAATAAGCAATAAGACTATTATAAGTTTGCCAACTTTTTGAGACATTATCTCATTGTTGATTCTATCTCATTTAGATTTGATAGTCTTTGGTCATTCAAGACTTCATCTTTGCATATTTCAGATTCATATATTTTGAACAAAATATGAGATTTTGCGTAGGTGAACAAAATTGGATTTATGATTTTATACTGGTGGACCGACTCTGGTTTTAATGCAATCTTTTTAAATTCTTAAATGACTGCTTTGTTATCAGCATTTGTCCAGAATTAGCTGTTATTATACTGCAGGCCATCTTGTATCCAGTTCATTCCTTTTTATCTTTTCAAGTAATCTGATGACTAAAGCCATAAAATAGGCAAATCTTTCTCAAATGCGACCTTGTATAGATATTTCATAGCCTAAGATATATATCCAGATTAGCTCAAACACATTGATTTCAATATCTTAGCCCTGATAGAAAGCTCATAGCTTTTCACAACATCAGTAGATATGTATTCAAATAAAGATGCTAAAGGCAATGCTGAAAGAGAGTTTTGTTCAAAAATATTTCGTACTATAAAATATTACAAAGACGAAAGAAGCTCATTGATATTTATTAAATTTTGATCCGATAATATTTATCTAGCCTCAAAGCTTTTGATTCTGAAATCTTTGTGCATCTAGTACGTTTGTGGGTATTAGAGGTTTGTCTAGAATAAAGAATAAGCCAAATGGCAGGCAAAGAGACTGCTCAATCTTTGAATATTGAGCTTATTAGTAGCCCCAAAGTTAGATATTTTATACAGCACAGACAACGATATTATTATCTATTTAGTTCCTATTATGTTTACTAGATAGGGTTTATTTTCATTGAGAATTTAGCGATAATTTGGAATAGGATTCACTTTTTTGAATATAGTAGCAAGAGAATCGTTCCAGAATTAGAAGGCTTTGTCTATATTGCCAGTTGCAAACCATAAGTCGCCAACTTCATTACGATTTTGAATCTAGGCGAGTGTATCTTTAGTAGTTTTGCTCTTTGTCAACTCATGATAGATCTTATCATACTGATTGATAATGTCTTTGATCAGGTTTTTACTCTTTTTTACATGTTTCGCTTCTTATCCGTACTCTCTGTACATCTGATCATAGTCTTCTCCAAATTCGGCAGCGTATTTCTTCTGCTATTTCTGAGCTAATACATGTTTATTTGTATCCCTTGAGATTTCCTCTTTTATCTGGTTACTTTTTTTGGTCTGATTAAACATAAATTTTCTTTGTTAATTCAACAAATTTATGCTCTACTTCAGCTTTGTGCTTTTTTATTCATAAATAATTTCAAAAGGTAACTTTTAACCTGAAATTTTAGCTGTTCTAGATTTTCCTTTTGCATTTTAGGCATTGAAAGTCAGCTGAACTTGATTTAATTATTAATTTTCTTTATTGATCATAGTATCAACATCTTAGATCAATTTTGACTGGGAGTTTACCATAAAGGGGAGAAGTGCCATTGAGAAACAATGTTGAGTGCTATTGCAAAACTCTCGAACTATATTGATGACAAGATTATGTTTATTTTAGAGTCTCAAAGTGTGTACTGTGTATGATATGATAGAACTAATGGCCTATAGATTTATGTTTTATCTGACGAACCAGAATTATTTAGTCGTAGATTGATCTAATCCAGGTAAATAATATTCAGGGATGAATTCTTAAATCAGCTACTCTGATTTATATTCACCCAGTTGAAGCTTTTACTTGATATTTGAGGCCTCAGTATTCATAAGTTTTGCGTTGAATCTTTTTTTGAATTAGTTTGCACCATTTGTTTTCAACTTAGTTAGCATCTGAACTGCACATAGAGAAATAAAGGCAAAATAAGTCCACAAAGGGCTTCCTTTATGATAGAATGGAGAAATTTGAATATATCCAATAAAATTACATAAAAATTTCAGTAAATTTTGTAATTTTATCCAGTTTTGAATGACCAAGGCTGAGTAGACTGCTTGAGATAAATAGTTCAATATTTGGGTTAACTTTTTGATTTGTTCTTCAGAATAATTGTATGATTTATCGTCCAATACATTTACTTATGTTTATTTTTTGAATAAGTCATCGATGTTGATATTATCGATCCTATCATATCTTGCCCTGATAGGTCTCTTTACACTGAAATCGTTGCAACTATTCATGATCACAACCTGAGCTTTCAGATGATTTAACTAGCTGATCCACATATTCAAATAGTCATAATCTTTGTACTTACCCGAAAAAGTCACAGCTTTTCTGATCTTTGAATTCAATTATGTGTTCTTAGCCTACCACGATTAGAATATCTAAATCGGTTTCTTTAGATTTTTTCCAGTTTTTTATTGGAAAAGTATTAATTATTTTTTCGAAGTAGGATCCCATGAGATATCTTCTTTTATGGCTGTCAACATTAATTCATAGATCTCTTTGGATAATTTTATTTATTAGGTTGCATCAGGAATGTCTAACTCTTACACTTTGCCTAGAATTTGCTTTAATTAAGCCTCGTTGGCTATTTAGATTGCTTTTTTCAAAATTCTGCTGTTGTACTCCAAATAATAAGGGGAATTGTTTGTGATTTTTTTGATAGAATTCAAGGGCTATCGAAGATATTCTACAAGTTATAACTTGGAGTTAAGTAAATTGTTGATGGATTCTATTTATTAGGGCTGATTATCAACGTATTGGCTCAAATTAGTTATTTGTTCCTTGGCTTTTTCAGCAAAAACTGCAACGTAATCATAATATTATTCAGAAATACTTGTCATAGAATCCTCAAAAGAATCCATTAGATAGGGAGACTTTTAAATCATTATTCTGCAGTATTTGTCAATCAATTTTACTTCAGGTTCTTTTGCATCTTTTGCTCCTTTTTTCACTTCTTTCTTCTATTAAACCTGAATCATTTTGCCCAAAATCAAATACTTTCTTTCGTTCCATTTATAGACAAGCCTTCTTGCCAAATTGACCTAATTGTTTTCAATTCCCCATTTCAGTAATTTTTACATCACAGCTACTCCTATTTTTCTCACTTTTGGACTCATCCATTTATCAGGAATCATATTGATTGAGATGGCTCTCATTAGGACTTAGTTTTCTGGAATGAGAAAAGGTATTGAGATGTTAGGACTTGATAAGCTGGACGACAAAACTGAAGACAACATGAATAAATTTGTGATGAGTTTTTATTTCTATTGGAAGACGATCTGAGCTTTATTTAAGCTATTATTTCTCATTTAATTCAACTTTCTTCTTTAGCAAAGAGCAGCCACGTATATGGCTTCAGCAATGAATTTCATTTCAAACAAAGAAACTCCAGATACAGCTTATTGATTGAGTGTATATAAATAATTACTTTGGATTCTTTAGTCTTGGGTTGAGTAATTAGGTTTGTTGCAGTACTCTTTTAAGATAATATTAGAAGCTTTCTCAGAAACTTAGTATTCATTGATTTGATACGATACTTTAGCTAGGTAAGCCGCCAACATCGGAATCGATAGCGGATTGAATGTGCCAATATCTTATCCAGTTCTGCCGATTCTAGTGCTTTATTATTTGTTATCAAAGCCAGCTGCAGCAAAACAATAAAGATTATTTGTTTACAGTGAAGAGATCTTGACAGTCTTACCGATCTATTTTCTGATACCTGTTCCTTACAATTCATTACAGTTTAAACTGACATCGACTCCATTAGCTGAAGGCTTTCCGTAGACACTTATATAACTCATTTGAGATTTCATAGCATTTTTCAGAGGGACAAAGGGCGGTAACTTTAGATGAATTGATGAAGAATTTTTATTAATAAGTATGGGTGGTTCAGGAACTTCAGTCCCTTCTTGCCAAATATTAGTATAAAGATCTTTAAAAGGAAAAATCTTTTAACTATTTTAGTTTTCCTTGACTTTATTGTCCCAAAGACCACTAAATATGAAAATAGAGTTGTCAATTGATTTGTCTATCAATTTATTTTCAACTTATATACACTTTTGGATGTAGCTTAAACTTTCAGATAAGTAGTATTTTTTGTCATTGCTTTAAGAGTTGAGTGCTGCCAGGTTTATCATGAGCAAAGCTGAAGTATAAGGATTTTTGCAGTTCTCAGATATCAGTTTTGACTGAACTCTTTAGAGTTTTGGCTTGGGAGCAGGCAGTTTATTAGCTTTAATCAAAGTATTCTGAAGCTACTATCGATTTTTAATGTTTTTAACCATTGTTGGTCCTTATCCGAGAGTTAATTTTTGCTTAAGAGATGCTGCAAGTCCTTATAACTCAGCATTTTTTACGCCATAAGTCATATCATTTTTACTACTTTAAAATCTGCTGACCTACTAACCACGTTTAAGTGATACTCTAAAATACAAATTGAGCAAATCAAGTTCCAAAGCATGGACTATAGCATAAATTTGTTCATGCTTGGTTTAAACCTTGCTAACTAATTAATCAAAATGATCTTTTTTTCTGTATAAGTTAAATTATTTTTATTATTCGAGAAGCTATTCAGGGGAAAGTGCCTTGATTCCATTAGACTATCTTTACTTTATCCTTAAGACTTTCTATAAATATCTTCTTTGTTAATTATATCTTTTTCTCATAGACTAAAGAATCGATTTTATTTTGATATTTGAGCAAGTGATCGCAAAAGGCAATAATTTATCATTTTTGCCTTCAACTCCTTTGGCAAGATAATCATCTCGATACTTTCTTAGTCGGGTAAGACATATTTTTATGTTCTAACCTGCGACCTTATAAAGCTTGGCCTCCTATAATAACTTTCCTAGTTACAAATTCAGCTTTGACAAAAACAATAGATCTGATTTTTCATTATTAAGCATGATGAAATTCAAAACTTTGAGTCCTTTCATGAAAATAGTCTGAACATTTTAAATGATATTCTTATAACTATTGTAGTCATAGTCAATTATCTACTAATTCAGTCTTTGCTACCTCAAATAGTCGAATTGTATTAAAGCATTTTTTATATATTTTGTGTATATTTACTGACATAGATGAGTAAGGAAATCTGTTCTATGCTTATAATACTCCTGGCCTAATTAACCACTAAGACATTCCTGTAAGGTTTCAAAGAAAAAACTCATCTTTTCGAGATCATAGTTTAATTATAGCTAGACATACTTTTATTATTGATGAGACTATCCTTTCTTTTGACCATAACTTGAGTCAAGTTCATTAAAGGCTTTAATTATTTGAATGTGTCTTTCACTGAGATGGAAAAGCTAATCAGTTTTGTATGTCAAGTAAACATAATCATGATTTGGAGCCTTTATGTATTCAGGAGGAACTTGTCTAAGGTCTAAATTCAGCTTTTTATAGCCCCATTTTGCAGGAATCATTGGATTTTTACCAATCAAAGGTGCTACATCTGTAATTATACTTCTTTTTTAATGTTAGTCCTCTAGATTGTTTCTTGAGTGATAAAGAATAATGTAAGGAACCATTCCTGTCAACTATCTGACTCCTGTATGTTGATTGATTTAGCTCTACATTATCTTCATGTTTTCTTGAATATAAGGCACTACGATTCTGCGGTTATCTGCATAGCCGACTGGACCTTTTTATTAGTTTCCCAAAACCACTCCAATATCGTACAGAGCATTCTCAGAACTCATAGATTTCTTTACCATCATAAAGACGTATTTATGTTTGATCTCATTTAACTACCATTCAGTGGGCTATCGATTCAAGTCGTTCTATTTCTTTTATGGAACCTTCTAAGGCTATTTTCCACCTTTTTTATTATCTTTTTTCTAGTCTTTCCCTGTAGGTACTGGTGGGGCTGATTGCTTGATGCTTTCTTATTATGGAGCCTTTTTACCAGACTTTCTCAACTTTGTCAGCTATTTTCGCATATTTGCTTAGTTCAGGTCGATATTTATTTTTGAGTAACCATTAGGAACATTGGGATTTGCAGAATTAGAGACTATAATCATAATATCATTGACGTAGGGCACTTAAATCCTCCTACATTATATTCTGATCATAGCACATTCAACAAGCTAGTTTAATATTTTACTATTCTTGATCTGCAGAGCATAATTTATCATCTAGGAGTGGTATTCTATTGGAAAAAGATCACTAGCCTTTTTCAAATCAGATTACTTTATATATTTCTCTTCAAGTTCTCTTCTCTTCTTTAACTCAGTATTGATTTGTTCTTGAGTTGCGTTCAATGTACCGGTCTTAAAACTAACTTCTCTTTATATCTTTTATTTTTGTTGGGTCAGTCCTTTAGTCAAAGTTTACATGTGGACTTTCACCATCTAGTATCCATTGATCAGCAGAGATTCTTTGTAAGATTTCTGATTTTTTATAAAAATATTTGCATGCTTCTTTGTTTATGTTTTAAGAGATTCAACCAAGCAAAATAGTTTTGCTTATAAATCTTAGCCAAACTCTTCATCTACTTTTTTCTTCCATTAAGCTGGAGTCAGAATTCCAGCTTGTATGCTGTACTTAATATAGAAGACTTTTATAACTTTGATATTGTTATTGAGGATAGTTTGGACATGAAGAGGAACGGGCTGATCTAGCTCATGTATAGATTTCAATTCTTTATATTGCTTTAGAGCATTTTAAAGTAGCATCAAAGCTTCTTGATAATTTTATCCTTATTCGTATACTTTTGCCAGTTTCATGTACAGTTAAGTTATCTTGTCCATGTATTTAGCATCTTTCAAGATGATGTTTCCCTACATAGACTTTATGGCATCGGCTAATTTCTCACTTACTTCGTACGAAAAGTTTGATTTTCTCAAATACTAAGTGATGTTGAGTATATAATTTATTGCGTTATAAGTGACTACATAATTTCTGGCCTTTTATTATTCTGAAAAACTATTCGCCTATTTCAAGATGATCTTGATTTCATCAAGCAAGACAAGCATGCCCTTACAAGTATCTTATCTCTCTAATTTAGGGTCATTTTCCAAGAAACTTTTTACCTATATACTAATTTTAGCATAGGCAGAGTTCAATTTATCGTAAAGATCTTCTCGATTTTGCATATGTAACTTAAATATATATATTGCTTCATAAAATATTCAAAAATAGATAAAGACAAATCACGTATTCCAGAAACTATCAGAGGGCTGGTTTATGTTACCCCTTTTTACATTGGAGTTTTGGGATGATTGATTGTTGTTTGATGCTTTTGCTACACCTTCAAGATGCTTATTCAGATAAAGTCTCAGCTTCTTTGCATTTTACAAATGATTTCTGAGTTACTGTTATTCTTTTTATATTCTTTCAAACTATTTTTTCATCATCTAGTTGTTCTTCTTTATATCATCCTTTTTTGTTATCAAATTTGCTTCCTTGCGCTGAGCATCGATCTTTTTTTGTTCAAGCACACTCAGTTTTTTAAGATTCAAATCGATGGTCTTTCTTTACTAATTGACCTTATTGTCCTTATGAATTATCTTTTAGTTTAAGACACTATTATCCTCAATTATCTTTCTTACTTAGGCTTAAGCCTCAGCACGAATCTTATTGGCTGTCTACAAAGTATTATACAAACCTTAGTTTACTTTCTAAATTGTAAATAAGTTACATCGCCTAAGGTTTGGGTCTAATTTTCAATAAGTTACTGAACTTTCTTTTATTTTTCTTAAAGTTCTGCTGTAAGTTACTTTCTTTTTTATCGTTCACTCTAAAGAGTCGCTTGCATTTCACTTATTTAATCCTAATTCATTGAAAATTTACTTAAACTTTTTCAAGTTGTTCTTTCAACATTGATATAAGTTCATCTTTAGTTTTGGGGACTGGTTTTTATTATGACATTGAACGAGATTAAATATTATTGATGCTATATAAATTTTGATAGAATAAGAGTTAATTAATAATTTATTATCAACAATGGAGCTTTAAGTCTGTCAGCCTGTTCCCATCCTGTGTCCCATGTGTGGAATTAAGTTTTTACCAACCATGGGAAATATCTGTGAGGCTTGTGCCATTGCAAAAACTGATATAACTATTGGAATGACCAAAGAAGGACTCGTAAACTTCTGTCGATTCTGTCATCGATATATGAGACCCCCATGGATTTCTTGTTAAAGAGATAGCAAATAATTACTGTCTCTGCTTTTGAAAAAGATAAAGGGACTTAATCGGGCAAAAATAATAAAGGCAGGATTCATATGGACATAGCCGCATTCAAAAAGACTCAAAGTCAAATTAACAATCGAAAGATAGATAAATAATAAAATGAAAATGGAACAGACCTTCATTACATAGTTCACTGAAGTTTATATGCAATGTGATGACTGCAAAAAATAATTTACGCCTCATACATGGGGTGCAGTTGTTCAAGTAAGACAACACGTATAACACAAAAAGACATTCTTTTTGGTAGAACAATTGATCCTGAAGCACGGTGTCTATGACAAGGTTCTCAAAGTATCGATTGAAGACGATGGAATCAATTTTTACTATAAAAACACAACTCATGCACAAAGACTAATTGATTTCTTAGGATCCATTCTTCCAATCACAGTGGTAAATTCAAAGCAATTGATTTCTCACGATATGAACTCAAATACCTTTGTTTACAAATATGGCTTCGCGGTTACTCTTCCAAAAATATGCAAAAACGACTTAGTGATAATACCCAAGAAACTGGCAAAATAATTAGGAGGATGTTCTCAATTGCTGATATGTGATAAGGTTGCATAGACCATGGGATTCATCGATATGTTGAACTTCAATTACATCTTGATGTCCAGCATACAATACTATCATCACGAAAAGGATCTACAAATGCTTTCTTTGAGCAAATATAAAAAATAGTTTTAAATTTTAGACTCAAATCCTGTTGATAGAAAAAGCTATCATAGTATTAAGTCAACTTTGAACAAATATGCGAATAAGATTTTTTACTATAACGTGACAAAAAGTGGAGAGTGGAACAATATTGAAGTCAAAGGTAATTTGGGTGATTTGGCAGCAGGAACTCTCATATAAGGTTTTGATCTTGCCAATCTCAATTATACCGAAGATGTGTAGAACATAAATGGATATCAATAGCTAGTACTAGTCAGGCTTGCAAAAAAGAAAAGGTCTGGGCATGTTTTTAAGTTGAAGAAGTTCTAGGACTAAGGAGTAATGATTGAGTAAGGAGACGGCAAGAAAAAGAGAAAGAAGAAGAAAAATGATTAGGACAAGCTGGATAAAGATGAGTAGGATTTCATGGATGATATTCAGGCTGATAAGTAGTTGCAAAAAGCTGTAAATCTATATAAAAACGAGGATAGGCTGAAGCATATGACAAAACAATAGCTTGAGGATGAAATGTAAGATCTTGAGATAATTGACATGCTCGAGGATATGAACATTAAATAACCTGAAAAATAAGATGCAGTTAATGAAGAAGAAGCAGAAGGAATAGACGAATTAATTTCAAAAATGTAAAAAGTCAGCATCTAAAAATAATGAAAAAATTAAAACTGATTTATTTAAAACTTATAGAATTCCATCATATTTATTTTATTTATTAGAATCAAATAAAAAATGTATAAGAAATCATGGTTGTTTTTTAAATCCTTTTATTGACAAAGTTTGCCTGATCTTAATTTCTGGCTTATAAACTATGATAAAAATATAATATACTTCTCAGCCTCGATAGAACTTTATTCTAAGTAAACTTTTCCTTGATTTGATATATAAAATTTGGGACTTTTAGATCTTACTTAAAACGATTTCTCAAAGACATCTCAAAATATTTATCACCACCGCATATTTATTATAAAGATTTTTTCTGCTGAGCCTCCATCAAAAAAGCATTTTTATCACAATTTTATTGGATTTGCCTCTATAAATAATCTATTTTGGCTTTCTAGTTGTTGCTTTGACGATATTTGAAATTATTTTCTGATTGAACTTTTGAAGATCTACCTAAAGTATTCGTTAGAAACTGTTTTGAAAGTGGATTAATTGTCGCATATTTTGAATGAGACTTATAAAATTATTATTTTGGTTAAGTTTTTTGTTTACCGAGAGAATTATTTCTGTTCAAAATATAAGTTTATTATTTTTTGGCATATGTCATACGTAGATCTTCATTTACATTAAGTGGCTTGAAATTTTATACATTATTATTCAATGAAGAACTAGGTTTTCTTATTCTTTCATTAGCCTAAGTCTTCATCTTTTTTTTGTTATTCAAGGATTTATTATATTCGACAAAAAATCTCTCACCAACAGGTTTAGCTATGTTATAAGAATTTCGTAAATTTTATTATGTCTTAAGAACGTCAAAAATATTTTATATTTTTTAATTAGGCTCAGTGTTTTGATATAGATCCGACTGATAATTGACATTATCCCTGTATTTAATTAGTTTATATACTCGTTTTTTCTTATTCTAAGTGTGTTGACTTTCCACAAGATTCGTTGGAAATAATGAGGAAACCGTATTTTTCATAAATTAATTATATAAATATGACTTTAGAAGTATGCAATAATTGTAAAATTATTAAATTATTCAAATCATATGCTTTGAATCAGAGCAGAGAGGATTATTAATAAATTCTAGTCTTATGATTTTCAATTATTTATTTGATTTCTTCATAAGCACTGTTTAATTTACTTTTCTATTTCTCTTCTAGCCCATATTTTTTGAACTATTTCATGATTTTTTCTTCATTTTAGCGTAAATCTTATAATTTGTTATACAATTTGAAGTATTTTTTGGTATAAATATATTT